>Ga0129310_1000019_pt1 | contig 254441 bp, 220 predicted proteins | sample Go1ome_2_FD_94433 | JGI IMG/M metagenome (GOLD analysis project Ga0129310, IMG submission 94433) | Western lowland gorrila individual fecal microbial communities from Wisconsin, USA - Go1022A metagenome | ecosystem: Host-associated > Mammals > Digestive system > Large intestine > Fecal...
ATAAGGCAAATCCAGTGTAACACACAAAAATATCCAATCCATAATTATATTCAGTTGTCAAAGATCAATATTTATATCAAAGTGCGGTTAAAATCACCGACTTTTGACACCCACATCATAATAAATATTTGAAAAAATAAAATATTTTATTCTGTATAAAAACCTTCCATACTTTGTTATAGTAGTATCATCAAAGAAAACGAAAACTTCTGGAATGAGGATTCCGGAAAGTACAAAGTGAAATGGAGGGTTTTTCTAATGAAGAGATTCGGTAAGAAAGTCTTAGCAACTGTTGTGGCTACAACTATGGCACTTGGCCTTGCAGCTTGTGGCGGAGCAAGTGGATCTGGAGATTCAGGTAATTCAGGAAGTGGTGATACTGCTGCAACTGCTGATTCTGGCTCAAGTGGTGGAACAATTAAAGTTGGTATCATCAACAACGATCCAAATGAGTCTGGATATCGTACAGCTAATGACAAGGATCTTAAAGCAATGTTCTGTGCAGAAAATGGTTATGATGCATCATTTTCATACAGCTTAAAAAATGATGAGCAGATTACAGCGGCTCAGAAGTTTATCCAGGACGGCGTTGATTACCTCCTCCTCTCTGCAGCTGATACATCAGGTTGGGACAGCGTTCTCAAGGATGCTCAGGATGCAGGAATACAGGTAATTCTTTTCGACCGTACTATTGATGCGGATGAAAGTCTCTATGCAGCTTCAATCGTATCAGATATGGATAAAGAAGGCGAGACAGCTGCAAACTGGCTCAAGGATCAGAACCTTAGTGAATACAACATAATTCATCTTCAGGGTGTTATGGGTTCTGCAGCTCAGCAGGGTAGATCAGGAGCGCTTGATACACTTGCAAAGGAAAATAATTGGAAGATAGTTACACAGCAGACAGCTGAGTGGAATGCTGAGAAAGCACAGCAGATCGTACAGTCAGTTATCGATTCAGGTGAGAGTTTCAATGTAATCTATGCTGAGAACGATGATATGGCAAAGGGTGCAGTTGAGGCACTTGATAAGGCCAACATCTCACACGGTGTTGGAAAAGACGTAGTAGTTATGGGATTTGACTGCAACAAGTGGGCACTTGAAGAGCTTAAGGCAGGAAACTGGAATTATGATGGACAGTGTAATCCATTCCAGGCTAGCTACATTGATGATGTAATAAAGAAGCTTGAGAAGGGCGAAACACTTTCAGAGAAGACAATCATAATGGAAGAAAAAGGCTTCGATGCATCTACTATTACACAGGAAGATGTAGATAACTACGGTATCTAATCTTAGGAAACTTTGGGAGGGTGCAGCATTTAATGTTGCACCCTTTTACTTTGAAAATAATCCCTTCTAGAGATAGAAGATGAATTAAGAATGAGGTGAAGTCGTGAAGGAAAATGCGGTTTTAGAACTACATAATATATATAAGACCTTCCCAGGTGTTAAGGCCCTTCAAAATGTAGACTTTACTCTGTGTGAAGGCGAAATCCATGCACTGATGGGTGAAAATGGAGCTGGTAAATCTACTCTGATCAAGGTCATCACAGGAGTATACGAAAAAGAAGAAGGAACTATATACCTTAAAGGAAATGAAGGCGAAGCTCATATACATTCGCCACAGGATGCTCAGAACCTTGGCATAAGCACAGTGTATCAGGAGATTACACTTTGTCCGAATCTGACTGTGGCAGAAAATATGTTTATCGGAAGAACGAAGGGCAGCATCACTAACTGGAAGAAGATGAATGAAGATGCCGATAAGATACTGAAGTCGCTAGATATTCCAGCTAAGGCTACTCAGCAGCTGGCAACATGTTCACTGGCCGTTCAGCAGATGGTTGCTATAGCAAGAGCGGTGGATATGGATTGTAAAGTTCTTATCTTAGATGAGCCGACTTCGTCTCTGGATGACAGTGAAGTACGTAAGCTCTTTGGACTTATGAATGATCTTAAGTCCAAAGGTGTTGGAATAATCTTTGTTACTCATTTCCTGGATCAGGTTTATGAAGTATGTGACAAGATAACTGTTCTTCGAGATGGAAAGCTAGTTGGTGAGTACGAGATAGAAAATCTCCCACGAGTAGAACTGGTTTCAAAGATGCTTGGAAAAGAACTTGATGATCTGTCAGACATCAAAGAAGAATCAGTCGTATACGAAGATAAGGGAGATGAAGTACCTGTATTTGAAGCTAAAGGACTTCAGTCAGATGCTGGTATAAAGCCATTTGATTTCTTCATAAGGAAGGGAGAAGTAAATGGATTTACAGGACTTCTTGGATCCGGTCGAAGCGAATGCGTAAGAGCAATCTTTGGTGCTGATAGAGTAATAAAGGGTAAGGTTAAAAAGAATGGAAAAGAGGTTAAGATATCTAAACCTCTAGATGCGATGAAGCAAGGAATAGCTTATCTTCCTGAAGATAGAAAAGTCGATGGAATAGTCGGTGATCTATCGGTAAGAGAAAATATCATACTTGCCGCACAGGTTTTACGTGGCTTCTTTAAGCCTTTTTCCAAGGCTGAAACATACAAGCTAGCAGATGAGTATATAAAGCTTCTTGATATCAAAACAGCTTCTGCAGATACGCCAATCAAATCCCTCTCCGGTGGTAATCAGCAGAAGGTTATAGTAGCAAGATGGCTGCTCATGCATCCTGAATATCTTATCCTTGATGAGCCAACTCGAGGTATCGATGTTGGTACCAAGGTGGATATTCAGAAGCTAGTATTAAAACTTGCATCAGAAGGAATGAGTATAACATTTATTTCTTCAGAGACAGATGAAATGCTACGAACCTGCTCAAGACTTGTAGTAATGCGTGACAGAAAAGTTGTCGGTGAGTTAAGTGGTGATGAACTAACTCAAAGTGGAATCATGAAGACTATAGCTGGTGGAAAACAAGAAGAGATAGCAGAAAGTTCAGAAGAAGGAGGTGAGAGCGTTGGATAGTACGAAGACTAAAAAGATATCATTTAATAAGCAGTTGCTTATTCCTATAGCAGCAATCATCGCTCTTGCGATATTTAATCTGATAGTTGATCCATCATTTTTCAAGATTACTCTTGGAACTAATAGTGCTGGAAATCCTGTTCTTTCAGGTTATCTTATAACTATACTGGACTATGGTTCAGAGCTTGCGATTCTTGCGATTGGTATGACTCTTGTTACAGCTGCATCCGGCGGACAGGATATATCCGTTGGTGCAACTATAGCGATAGCTGGTAGTGTAATACTGAGAGTTCTTTGTGGAAATAATTCAAGACCAGATACTCTTCAGGCACCTATCATTGTTGCATTCCTTGTGGCTTGCGTAGTTGCAATGCTCTTCGGTGCATTTAACGGAATCCTTGTTGCTTACTTCAAGATACAGCCGATGGTTGCAACGCTGATTCTTTTTACCGCAGGTCGCTCGATAGCAGCCTGGATTAACAACAACGAACTTCCAATTATTAGTGAACCATCATTTGGATATTTCGGAGGATATATTCCAGGTATTCCGATTCCAACTCCATTTTTCATAGCTATGATATGCGTGATAGTTATCATGCTGGTACTTAAGTTTACAACCCTTGGTCTATATACACAGGCGGTTGGTATCAATGGAAGTTCATCGAGACTAAATGGTATCAATCCACAGTTTATCAAGTTCCTCACTTTCGTGATACTTGGTCTCTGTGTAGCTGTAGCTGGACTTATCAAGGTCAGCCGTCTCTCAACAATCAACTATTCAGTTATTGCTAAGGATATTGAGATGGACGCAATCCTTGCTGTAGCTCTAGGCGGAAATGCACTTAGCGGTGGTAAGTTTAATATGACAGCATCTATTCTTGGAGCATATGTAATCCAGTTCCTTACAACAACGCTTTATAAAATGAATGTTAACTCAGAAGCGCTTTCTGCATATAAGGCAGTGGTAGTTATCGTTCTTGTAGTACTAAGTACTCCGGTAGTAAGAAAGAAACTGTCTCAGCTCTGGGGCAAATTAACAGTAAAACAGGCTGTAAAGGAGGTGGCTTAATATGAACGAGAAGAATAAGACAGGCTTTGGATCTAAGTTCACCAAATGGTTTGGAAGAACCAGCGATACTAATCTGCTGCTTACTATAACCATAGTTGTATTTTTCCTTATGTATCTCGGAGCCATAGTATTTCAGGGACAAGGCTTCCTCAAACCACAAACCTTCTTCAATATTTTAAATGCAAATGCAGCGCTTATCATCACTTCAGTCGGACTGTCCATAGTAATGATCTGTGGAGGTATCGATATCTCAGTCGGTGGAGTGGTTGCTCTCGTAAGTATGAGCTGCGCTGTATATCTTGACTTCCATGGCGGAAGCATTATAGGAGCTATTGCAATAGCAATCGGAATCGGAGTTGTCTTTGGAGTAGTGCAGGGATTCCTTGTAGCTTATCTGGATATTCAGCCTTTCATTGTTACATTGGCGGGAATGTTCTTTGCAAGAGGTATGACAACTATAGTTCATACAGCTCCATTTAACGTCGAAAATGAAGCATTTGTTAACCTGAAGGATACGAGAGTGATAGTGCCAGGTTTTGGATCATACAACAAGCTTGGAAACTACGTAAATGCTTACGTAGAGATAGGCGTAATAGTAGCAATACTTGTGGTTATTTTATTTTTCATAATCCTTAGATGGACTAAGCTGGGTAGAAGTCTCTACGCAGTAGGTGGAAATGCTCAGAGTGCACTTATGCTAGGAATAAATGTAAGAAGAACTAGATTCTTATCACATCTTATCTGTGGCATACTTGCGGGTATCGCTGGTTTTGTATATTTCATGCATGTTGGTTCTGGTTCTGCTTCACACGCAAGTGGTATGGAAATGAATGCGATAGCATCATCTATTATTGGAGGTACCATGCTGACAGGTGGTGTAGGTAATATTATTGGAACATTCTTTGGTGTTCTGTCACTATCTACAATTCAAAATATCGTATCATCAGCAGGACTTGATCAGGCTTGGTGGACGGGTATCACAATAGCTGCTATGTTATGCATTTTCCTTGTTATTCAGTCGGTGGTTATATCAAAGAAAAAGAAGCTTCTTACTAAGTAATTAAAAGGTCAAGTAGCAACTTTTGTAAACAATTTGACAACATTTGAGAAGATTAAAGATAGTCCCTTGTGTTATTATGATACTGCATTAGTGAAGTTCTTATGGCAGTGTAAAACACAAGGGACAAAAAATTATTATGCGGAGGGTAAAAAATGAAGTTTTTTATTGACACAGCAAATGTAGACGACATTAGAAAGGCAAATGACATGGGGGTTATTTGTGGTGTTACTACAAACCCATCACTCATTGCCAAAGAAGGCAGAGACTTTAATGAGGTTATCAAGGAGATTACATCAATCGTTGATGGACCTATCAGTGGCGAAGTTAAGGCTACTACAGTTGATGCTGAGGGGATGATTAAGGAAGGTCGTGAGATCGCAGCTATTCATCCAAACATGGTCGTAAAGATTCCTATGACAGTTGAAGGTCTTAAGGCAGTTAAGGTTCTTTCTGCAGAAGGTATCAAGACAAATGTTACGCTTATCTTTTCAGCAAACCAGGCTCTTCTGGCTGCTAGAGCAGGTGCAACATATGTATCACCATTCCTTGGAAGACTTGATGATATCTCTATGCCAGGTATCAACCTTATCGAAGATATCGTTCAGATCTTTGATAACTATGGTCTTGAGACAGAAATCATCGCTGCATCTATCAGAAATACAGTACACGTAACAGAGTGTGCACTTGCAGGTGCAGATATCGCTACAGTACCATATGCTGTAATTGAGCAGATGACAAAGCATCCTCTTACAGATCAGGGTATTGAGAAGTTCCAGGCAGATTACAAGAAAGTATTCGGTGAGTAATTAGACGACAAATGAGTCACTGGTCTTATGCGCTGGTGACTCTTCACAATATTTCGAGAAGGATAAAGAAAAATGAATCAGGAAAGAAAAGCAGAACTTAAGAAACAGGCAAATGAGGTTCGTAAGGGTATCGTTACAGCTGTTCATAGTGCAAAGTCTGGTCATCCAGGTGGATCACTTTCTGCAGCAGACATTCTTACCTACCTTTATTTTGAGGAGATGAATATTGATCCGCAGAATCCTAAGAAGGCTGATAGAGACAGACTTGTTCTCTCAAAGGGCCACATTGCTCCTGCGCTATATTCAGTTCTTTCTCACAGAGGTTATTTTCCAACCTCTGATTTAACAACCCTCCGTCACACGGGTTCTTACCTGCAGGGACATCCGGATATGAAGCATATTCCAGGCGTTGATATGTCATCCGGATCCCTGGGGCAAGGCCTATCTGCAGCAGTCGGCATGGCACTTAACGCTAAGCTTGATAACTCTGATTACAGAGTATATGCAATATGTGGTGACGGTGAGATTCAGGAAGGTCAGATTTGGGAAGCTGCTATGTTCGCAGCATCTAGAAAGCTTGACAATCTTACAGTATTCGTAGATAACAACAATCTTCAGATAGACGGTCCTATTGATCAGGTATGTTCACCTTATCCAATAGATGAGAAGTTCGCAGCATTTGGCTTCCATGTAATTAACATTGATGGTCATAACTTCGATGAGATCGAAGCTGCCGTTAATGAAGCAAAGGCAACTAAGGGTCAGCCAACAGCTATCATCGCTAAGACAGTTAAAGGTAAGGGTGTATCCTTTATGGAGAACCAGTGCGGATGGCATGGAAAGGCTCCAAATGATGAAGAGTTTGAACAAGCATTAAAGGATTTGGAGGTGACTGAGTAATGGCAGACGTAGTAAAGATTGCGACAAGAGATAGTTATGGAAATGCTCTCGTAGAGCTCGGTAAAGAGAAGGATAACTTAGTTGTTCTTGATGCTGACCTTGCAGCTGCTACAAAGACAGGAACTTTCAAGAAGGCATTTCCTGAGAGACATATAGATTGTGGTATCGCTGAGGCAGATATGATGGGTATCGCTGCTGGACTTGCTACATGTGGCAAGGTTCCATTTGCAAGTACATTTGCAATGTTTGCAGCTGGACGTGCATTCGAGCAGGTTCGTAACTCTATCGGATATCCACATTTAAATGTAAAGATTGGTGCTACACATGCAGGTATCTCTGTTGGTGAGGACGGTGCTTCTCATCAGTGTAATGAAGATATAGCTCTTATGAGAACTATACCAGGCATGACAATCATCAATCCTTCAGATGATATTGAAGCAAAGGCAGCAGTTAAGGCTGCATATGAGATAGACGGTCCTGTATATATGAGATTTGGACGTCTTGCTGTTCCAGTAATCAATGACAATGCTGATTACAAGTTTGAAGTTGGTAAGGGAGTTCTCCTTAAGGATGGTAGTGATATCACAATCATCGCAACTGGACTTGAAGTTGGTGAGTCACTTAAGGCAGCTGAGAAACTTGAAGCTGACGGAGTTAGCGTAAGAGTTATCAATATACATACAATCAAGCCACTTGATAAGGATATAGTTGTAAAGGCAGCTAAGGAGACTAAGAAGATCTTCACAGCTGAGGAGCATTCTATAATCGGTGGACTTGGTAGTGCAGTAGCAGAAGTACTTGCAGAAGAGTGCCAGACACCTCTTTATCGTATTGGAGTTAGAGATACATTTGGAGAGTCAGGTCCTGCAGTAGAGTTACTAAAGAAATATAAGCTCGATGCTGATGGCATTTATGAGCAGATTAAATCAAATATGTAAAAGTATTTTTCAATTAAAGGAGGATAACAAACAATGAATCATTTACCTGAAGTTAAGCTCGGAATTGTAGCAGTTAGCCGTGACTGTTTCCCAATGAGTCTTTCAGAGAGAAGAAGAAAAGCAGTAGTTGCTGCTTATAAGGCAAAGTATGGTGACATCTATGAGTGTACAGTTACTATCGAGAATGAAGTAGATATGAGAAAAGCTCTTGCTGATGTTAATGCAGCAGGCGTAAACGCTCTTGTAGTATATCTTGGAAACTTCGGTCCAGAGTCAAGTGAGACACTTCTTATCAAGGAGTTCCAGGGACCATCAGCAGTTATCGCTGCAGCAGAGGAGTCTGGTGACAGCCTTCTTGATGACAGAGGAGATGCTTACTGTGGTATGCTTAATGCAAGCTACAACCTTAAGCTTCGTAACCTTCGTGCATTCATCCCTGAGGTTCCAGTTGGTGATGCAGAAGATTGTGCAGATATGATCAAGGAGTTCTTACCTGTAGCTAGAGTAAGAATCGCTCTTAGTGATCTTAAGATCATAAGCTTTGGTCCTCGTCCACAGGACTTCCTTGCATGTAACGCTCCTATCAAGCAACTTTACAATCTTGGCGTTGAGATTGAAGAGAACTCAGAACTTGATCTTTTCGAAGCATTTAACAAGCATGAGGGTGACGAGAGAATCCCTGCAGTTGTTGATGATATGGCTAAGGAACTTGGTTCTGGTAACAAGAAGCCAGAAATCCTTTCAAGACTTGCTCAGTATGAGCTTACACTTCGTGATTGGGTAGATGCACACAAGGGTAGCAGAAGCAATGTTATCATTGCGGGTAAGTGCTGGCCAGCATTCCAGACACAGTTCAAGTGTGTTCCTTGCTATGTAAACAGCCGTCTTACAAAGGATGGTATTCCTGTATCTTGCGAGGTTGATATCTATGGAGCTCTTTCAGAGTACATTGGTCAGCTCGTAAGTGAGGATACAGTTACACTTCTTGATATCAACAATACAGTTCCAAAGGATATGTACAATGATGAGATCAAGGGTAAGTTCGCTTATGATTATAAGCTTACAGATACATTTATGGGATTCCACTGTGGTAACACAGCAACAGATAAGCTTGCATTCTGTGAGATGAAGAACCAGAAGATCATGGCTCGTACACTTCCAGAAGAGGTTACTAATGGTACTCTTGAAGGAGATCTTATCCCAGGTGAGGCTACAATCTTCAGACTTCAGAGCACATCTGATGGTAAGCTTCGTGCTTACGTTGCAGAAGGTGAGATCCTTCCTGTAAGAACAAGATCATTTGGTGCTATCGGAATCTTCGCTATTCCTGAGATGGGACGTTTCTATCGTCACGTACTCGTTCAGAAGAACTATCCACACCATGCAGCTATTACATTCCATCATAATGGAAAGGCTCTCTTTGATACGTTTAAGTATCTTGGTGTTAAGTTTGATGAGATTGATTACAACCATCCAGCAGGAACTTTATATAAGTCAGAGAACCCATTCGCATAATTTGCGATAAGATAAACACTTAACAGGGGCTGAGGGTAGGTTTTGTCACCTGACAGAGCCTACCCTTTGTTACTCAAAATTTTAAAAAATGGAGGTTATTTCATTCATGTTTATTGGAGTAGATTTAGGAACATCAGCAGTTAAGTTATTAGCTATGAGTAATGATGGTGAGATACTTAAGACAGTATCCGTTGAGTATCCTATAAGCTTCCCTAAGTCAGGCTGGTCAGAGCAGAATCCAGAAGACTGGTACAAGGGAACTATGGAAGGTATCGGCAAGCTCCTTGCTGATATGCCAGATAAGACAGTAGATGGTATCGGTATCGGTGGCCAGATGCACGGTCTTGTAATCTTAGATGAAAATGATAATGTTATCCGCCCAGCTATTCTCTGGAATGATGGACGTACAACGAAGGAAACAGAGTATCTTAATACTGTAATAGGTAAGGATAAGCTTTCAGAGTATACAGGCAATATTGCATTTGCAGGATTCACAGCTCCAAAGGTACTGTGGGTTAAGGATAATGAGCCTGACAACTTTGCTAAGATTAAGAAGATCATGCTTCCAAAGGACTATATTGTATATAAGTTTACTGGATCATATGTATCAGATTATTCAGATGCATCAGGTATGCTTCTTATGGATGTAAAGAATAAGCGCTGGTCTAAGGAAATGCTTGAAATCTGCGGAATCTCAAATGTAGAGATGCCAGAGCTTCATGAGAGTTTTGATGTAGTTGGTGAGGTTAAGCCAGAGATAGCATCAGAGCTTGGTATTACTGGTACACTTAAGGTTGTTGCAGGTGCAGGAGATAATGCAGCAGCAGCAGTTGGTACAGGAACTGTTGGAGCAGGTGGATGTAATCTGTCTCTTGGAACTTCTGGTACACTTTTCATTTCAAATGATAAGTTCTCAGTTGATGATAAGAACTCACTTCACTCATTTGCACATGCTGATGGTGGCTTCCATCTTATGGGATGTATGCTTTCTGCAGCATCATGTAATAAGTGGTGGATGGATGAAATCCTTCGTGATACAGATTACGCTGCAAACCAGGCTGGAATTAATAAGCTTGGCGAGAATAATGTATTCTTTATGCCATATCTTATGGGTGAGAGATCACCTCATAACAATCCTCTTGTAAGAGCTGGATTCCTTGGAATGAGTATGGATACAACAAGAGAAGATATGGTTCAGGCGGTTCTCGAAGGCGTAGCATTTGGTCTTAGAGATTCTATGGAAGTTGCAAGATCTCTTGGAATCAAGATTGAAGTTTCTAACATCTGCGGTGGTGGTGCAAAGAGCCCTCTCTGGAGAAAGATTATTGCAAATGTTATGAACATTAAGCTTGAGATTCAGAAGAATGATGAAGGTCCTGCACTTGGTGGTGCTATCCTTGCAGCAGTAGGTTGTGGAAGATATTCAGATGTTATAACAGCTGCTAAGAGCCTTGTAAATGTAGTAGAAGTAGTTGAGCCAGATGCTGAGCTTGTAGCTAAGTATGAGGAGAAGTATCAGCAGTTCAAGAAGCTTTACCCAACAGTAAAGGGGCTTTATGATTAATATCCAGATGGAGGTATTTTAAAGTGAAGAAAGAGGTGTTTGGGGAGACAAGAGATGGCTCCGTAGTAACAGCCTATACTCTTGAAAACTCAAAAGGAATGTCAGCAACCATTATTGATTTTGGTGCAACAGTTGTAAGACTCTTAGTACCTGATAAGACAGGCAATACAAGAGACGTTCAGCTGGGATATGATGATATAAAGTCTTATGAAGATGGCGATACATTCTTTGGCGCTATAATAGGAAGAAATGCAAACCGTATCAAGGGCGGTAGAGTGTCTATCGATAACGTAGTATATCAGATGGAACAGAATGATAATGATAATAATCTTCACAGTGGCCCTAATGGCGTAGATAAAAAGATGTGGACTTGTCTTCCACAGGATGATCCTAGTTCAGTTTCATTTATCTGCAAGTCAAATGATAAGGAGCAGGGACTTCCTGGAAATGTAACAATGACTGTTACTTACTCACTAAGTGAGGATAATGAGTTTAAGATTACTTATGATGCAGTATCAGATATGAAGACAGTTATAAATATGACAAGTCATATGTACTTTAATCTGAATGGTCATTATAAGGGAAATATCGAGAATCATATACTTACACTTGATAGTGATTATTATAATCCTGTAATAGATAAGAAGGCTATTCCTACAGAGGAAAATGCCCCTGTTGCAGGAACTGTATTTGACTTTAGAACTCCAAAGAGTATTGGTCAGGATATTAATAAAGGCGATGTTCAGCAAACTTATGTAGGCGGTTATGATCACAACTTTGTGATAAATGGCGATGCTGGTGAGCTTAGACATTTTGCAAATGTATATGCTGAAGAGAGTGGAATAGTAATGGACCTCTTCTCAGATCAGACAGGTACACAGTTCTATTCTGGTAACTTTATTGGTGACCAGAAGGGTAAGGGTGGATTTGATTATCATTTCCGTTCTGGAATGTGTCTTGAACCACAGTATATACCCAATGCTATGAACTTTATTCCTGAGGGAGATGTTAATTCGCCTATATTTGATGCGGATGAGCATTATCATGCAGAGAGTATCTATAAGTTTTCTCTTAAATAAAGTTGAGGCTTAAAAAATTAACATTTGAAAGTTGAGGCAATCTAAAGCGAGCTTTAGGGCGTTTTATACATATTTTCTCTTGACCTCAACTTTCAAATGTTACAAATGTATTACACATTTTAACCAATGAAAAGGGGGTGTTTGCCCTCTTTTTTTGTTCAATTTTTCGAAAATAGCACATTTTGTTAAAAGTATGGCATTTTTTGTTAAGTATTATTGTGCAATTTTTACTATAATACATGTAGTCAGCGACAATAAGTAGTTTTGATGTAAGTAATTTCTACTAAATAATGTATACTATTTGGTCATTATTGCTTATGTTTAAACAATTTGTTGTCGATGTATGTGCACTCATGCAGACGGTTTTTAAAGTATTAAGAGGAGGATTTAAAAATGAGAAAAATGAGACGTGTTGCTGCTGTTGCTCTTAGTGCAGCTATGGTAGCATCAATGGTTACTGGATGCGGAAGCTCTAGTGACACAAGCACAGACACAAGTTCTGACGATTCAGCTACAGAGGCTACTACAGCAGCTTCTGACGATGCAGACACATCTTCTGATGATACTGCTTCAGACGATACAGCATCTAGCGAGTCAACAGGCGAGGGTGAGACTATCAATGTATGGGCATTCACAGATGAGGTTCCTAACATGATCAAGAAGTTCAAGGAGACACATCCAGACTTCAAGTATGAGATTAAGGAAACAATCATTGCTACAACTGATGGTGCTTATCAGCCAGCACTTGACCAGGCTCTTGCAGCTGGTGGAGAAGATGCTCCTGATATCTATGCAGCAGAGGCAGCTTTCGTTCTGAAGTATACACAGGGCGATATGTCATCATATGCATGTCCTTACGATGATCTTGGTATCGATACTCAGGCTGAGATCGATGAAGCTAAGATTGCACAGTACACAGTTGATATCGGAACTAACCCAGAATCAGGTAAGGTAGTTGGTCTTGGATATCAGGCTACTGGTGGTGCTTTCATCTACAGACGTTCAATCGCTAAGGATGCTTTCGGTACAGATGATCCTGCAGAGATCGCTGAAATCATTGGTTCTGGTTCAGGTAACTGGGATAAGTTCTATGAGGCAGCTGAGACTCTTAAGGGTAAGGGTTATGGTATCGTTTCTGGTGATGGTGATATGTGGCACGCTATTGAGAACAGCTCAGACACAGGTTGGGTTGTTGATGGTAAGCTTAACATAGATCCTAAGAGAGAAGCTTTCCTTGACGAGTCAAAGAAGCTTAAGGATAACAATTATCACAATGATACTCAGGACTGGTCAGATGCTTGGTTCGCTGATATGAAGGGCGAAGGCGAGAAGGAAATCTTCGGTTTCTTCGGACCAGCTTGGCTCATCAACTATACACTTGCTCCTAACTGTGGTGGCGAGGCTGTTGGTGAAGGTACATACGGTGACTGGGCAGTTTGTGCACCTCCTATCGGATTCTTCTGGGGCGGTACTTGGGTACTTGCTAACAAGGATTCTGATAAGAAGGAAGCTATTGGACAGATTATTGACTGGATCACACTTAACTGTACAGAAGATGGTCTTCAGTATATGTGGGCTAACGGTACATTTAATGGTGAAGGCGGTACAAAGGACTGCGTAGCTTCAGCTACAGTTATGGATATGTCCGATGGTACACTTGACTTCCTTGGCGGCCAGAATATGTTCGACGTATTTGGTGAGGCTAACAGCTATGCAAATGGTAAGAACCTTACACAGTACGATGAGACAATCAATACATACTGGAGAGATCAGGTACGTCAGTACACAGCAGGTGAGAAGGACAGAGATACAGCTATCGCTGACTTCAAGCAGCAGGTTGCTGATAACCTTGCAGTAACAGTTGAGTAATACGCTCAGTACTAAATATTTAAATTAACAATTAAAACTATGGGATGATGGGTTAACGCCCACCATCCCATAATAATACTAATAAGGGTTGGAGGTTAGAGATGAAGAAGAAAAAACATAGCGAGGTTAGATACTCGAAATATGGTTATATTTTCAGTATTCCTTTTGTCGTAGCCTACCTTATTTTCCAACTTTATCCAATATTATATACAGTTGTGATTGGATTTACCAATATGCAGGGTGTTATTACTCCTGAAGTGCACATTCTAGACAATCCTTTTGCTAATTTCCAGACTATTCTAACAAGTCCGTCTTTCAGGAATGCTTTGAAGAATACGTTCACAATCTGGTTGGTAAACTTTTTCCCACAGATTTTATTAGCATTACTTCTCACAGCATGGTTTACGGACAGAAGATGGAATATCAGAGGACAGGGCTTATATAAAGTACTTATATATATGCCTAACATTATTACTGCGGCTACAATAGCTATTCTATTCAAATCACTTTTTGATTATCCTACAAGTCCTGCTCAGGATATTCTGACAACACTTGGGTTAATCGACAAACCAATCAATTTCCCTATCAGCAAATCGTTCTGTAGAGGAATTGTTGCATTCATCCAGTTCTGGATGTGGTATGGTTATACCATGCTTATACTTATATCTGGTGTTCTAGGTATCGATCCTGAGATATTCGATGCTGCCGAAGTAGATGGAGCAAATAAGACTCAGGTATTTTTCCGGATCACACTTCCTAACATAAGAACAATTATGTTATTCACACTGGTTACCTCCCTTATCGGTGGTCTGAATATGTTCGATATTCCAAAGCTTTTCATGCTTGGTGGACCGGACAACGCAACAACAACAGCCAGTGTATTCATTTACAATCAGGCTTTCAGCGGAAGCTATATGTATAATAGAGCAGCAGCTGCTTCTATGATCATGTTTATCATAATCATGTTCTTCTCATCAATTCTGTTCTTCTTGCTTAGAGAGAGAGATGATGGATATGGAACAACAAGTGGTAAAAAGAGAAAAAGCTACGCTAAGAAAGGGGGTGCTGCATAATGGCAACAGCAACACCTGAAACACTCTCTTATGATAGTGTACCAAAGCAGAATAGACCTAAAGCACATCATGGAATGAAGGTTGTAATTCATGTAGTTTGTATATTCCTTAGTGTACTTAGTGTACTTCCATTCTGGGTAATGATTGTAAACTCAACTAGGTCAACAACTCAGATTCAGCAGCATGCGCTGTCTCTGATACCATCTTCCTACATGGTTAATAACTTTAAGATACTGACAGGAAAGTCTTTCAATCCTCTTGTAGGACTTGGCAACTCACTTATCATATCAGTAGGTGCGACCCTCCTAACAGTATACTTCTCATCTTTGACAGCTTATGCTATGGTAGCATATGACTGGAAGCTTAAGAAAGCATTCTTCAGTTTTATTGTCGGAGTTATGATGATACCTGCACAGGTAACAATGATAGGTTTCTATCAGATGGTTTATAAGATCGGAATGACAAATAAGTTATCAATGCTTATTCTTCCAGCCATCGCTGCTCCTTCAACGGTATTCTTCATGAGACAGTATTTGTATCCTACTTTATCTATGGAGATTGTCCAAGCTGCGAGAATTGATGGTGCAGGTGAGTTCAGAATATTTAATACGATAGTTCTCCCTATCATGAAACCAGCTATAGCTACTCAGGCAATTTTCTGCTTCGTTAGTAACTGGAACAATCTGTTCACACCACTTGTACTTCTTACAAACAAAGAGAAGTACACAATGCCTATCATGGTATCACTTCTTAGAGGTGATATTTACAAGACCGAGTTCGGTTCTGTATACATGGGACTAACCCTTACAGTTCTGCCACTTATTGTAGTATATCTGGTACTTTCTAAATATATTATTGCGGGCGTAGCCCTTGGTGGAGTTAAAGGTTAATTATACATGTGGGGTTAAAAGTATTAAAATAGCCACGGAAGCAAAACTTCCGTGGCTATTATTTTTTTTATTAATTTAAACGTTTGTATGATTTGAAGCTTTAGATGATAGTCTTAGTTTCTTATATTCGCTAGGAGAATAGTTTGTATACTTCTTAAAGGCCCTACAGAAGGATGGCAGAGTATTGAAACCAGTCTGGAATGCAATATCTGTTATAGGTTTCTCGGTCACAAGCAATTCTTCAGCGATATGTATACGCTTAAGTGTTAAATAATCGTGGAATGTATATCCAGTCTGAAGTTTAAATAACCTCATAAAATGGAACTTTGAAAATCCAGTATATTCAGCGGCCTGCTCTGTAGATATTTCTTCTGAATAATTGATATCTACATAACGGAGCAGTGAATTGATTCTGTTAATGGACTGTGATGTACTGTTAGTCTCATTTTTAACCAGATTCTCTGAATGCTTCGCGATAGCTACGAAGATCTGATACATTTTACTGTATACCGTTGTCTCCCAGAAGTTTGCGTTGGTAAAGTATACAGAGTTCATATCCATAAAGAGTTTATATACTTCACTATAAATGTCTGGACAAGTCTCTTCATTACATAGAAATGCATTGAAGAAGAGCGGCTCGATGCTCTTATAATCCCTAGAATTGAAGAAGTTATTCATTTCTATAAGATATATAAATCGAACTCCAACCTTATCGTTAATATATTCGTGAAGCATATTTGGCGGAATGAATAGAATATCGCCTTCTTTTAAGTTGTATTCGTGGTTGTTGGCGTGTATTTCGTAGTTATTCTGAATACATATAAAGGCTTCCATGGCATCGTGAGAATGCATCTCGTATCCTTCAGCCTGATTGTTGTACCATATACGAATATGTGAAGAAGAGCTGTAATTTACAAGCTCCTTCTTGTTGTGAACAACACGTCCTTCGAACTCCTTTGATGGTTGTTTCCATTTATCTGGAACATTTTCCCAAGGTTTTACGTCTCCCATATAAAAAAGCACCCTCCGAAAAATATTTCTTTAATCGTAAAATAATACATTTTTATCTCCGAGTATATGATAACTCAAAAGAGATGTTTTTTCAAATTGATTCCCAAAACTGAACTATATTATACGAATAAATGTGAGTTTATACACTAGCATTTTTTTGTCATTTTTTCTTACAATTTAACGTAAATGTCTTGTTGCTTTAAAGCACTAAAATTAGTATAATAGTTTTCGTTGGGTTTTCGTGGGAATATTAGATATATTGTATCTCTCAATAATCCGACAAAGTACCTGAAAAGGAGATATAAGCCGTGATAAGTGAGGCTATGAAAGCAGTTGAAGTAGCTGAAAAAGACGCAGCTGAAAAACTTCAGTCAGCTAAAGCAAAGGCTGATGATATCCGTAAGGCTTCAATCGAAGAAGCTGAGGAAATGAAGCGTCAAGCTGAAGAAGGCTGTAAGGCTGATCATCTCGAGAAGCTCCGTAAGATGGAGTCTGATAGAGAAGCAGCTATCCAGCAGGCTAAGGTCGATGCCGAAGGCAAGGCTCAGAAAATGAAAGAGAGCATGAAGGCAAAGGAAAATGAAGCTATAGATGCTGTAATAAGTAAGATAATATAGAAAGGCGGATGTAACTTTGGCAATTGTTGATATGCGAAAGCTTTCTATATATGCTACGAAGAATCATCGAAAGCATATATTGGAGTTTTTGCAAGAGATAGGTGCCATGGAGATAGATGCCATCGATTCGAGCGAAGCTGGCTTTGAGATACCATTTGACAAGATGGATACTTCGAGCGAGAGAATCAGATTCCAGAAGATTGCTGATGAGATTGACTATGTCATAGATCTTCTGGCTAAGTATGATACCTCGAAGAAACCGCTTCTTAATCTTGAAAGTAAGCAGATTTCAATCAGCGAGTTTAGAGATGTCGAGAAGAATCGAAGGAAGATTTATTCGAAGGTAAAGGACGTACTTGATCTTGAAAAAGATATATTAGAGAGCAAGTCGACCATTACCAGGAAAGAGAATAAGATCGCCACACTGTCGCCATGGAGTAAACTAGATATCCCTTTAAATAGCGAAAAGACCAAGGCAACCAAGATATTTATTGGTACATTTCCAGAGTCTATCACCAAGGAACGTCTCTTTGAGATAGTTTCCGAGGGACTTGAGGAGCCAATACCTGTTACCGCAGAGATTCTGTATAACGAGAATCAGATAACAAATGTGTGCGTTGTTGCCACGAACAGGATAGCAGAAAAGGTTGAGGAAAATATGAGAGCGCATGGCTACAGTAAGTTGCCATTCCTGTCTCATAGAGTTCCTGTCAATGCTATAGAGAAAAGGCAAAATGATATCGTTGAAGAAGAAAAGAAGATAGAAGAAGCTGAGAAGAAGATTGCTACATATGCAGAGTTTATTCCTCAGTTTAAGATAGCTTCGGATTACTTTAGAACGAGAAGTGAGAAGTATAGAATACTCGGTACTATTCCTCAGTCTGATAAAGTATTCTTTATACAGGGCTGGGTTGAAGCTGCTCAGGCTGAACCGATAGCAAAAGCTTTGGAAGAAAAGTTTAGTGCTGTGGTTGAGATAGAGCAGGATGACGAGAATGCTCCAATAAAGCTTAAGAATAATCATTTTTCTGAAGCTTCTGAAGGAGTGCTTGAGTCTTATGGACTCCCAACCCATGGAAGAGTAGATCCGACGACGGTTATGTCACTGTTCTATGTATTCTTCTTTGGAATGATGCTGTCGGATGCGGGTTATGGACTGGTAATGTCTATTGTCTGCGGTATAGTGCTTCTAAAGTATAAGAGAATGGATAGTGGTCTTCAAAAGATGATTCGTCTGTTCTTCTGGTGTGGTCTGTCGACTGCATTTTGGGGATTCATGTACGGAGGCTTCTTCGGAGATGCTATAGATGTTATAGCACATACATTCTTTGATGTTCCGGAAACTACTCAGGTGCTTAAGCCTATATGGTTTGCACCTCTGGAGAATCCTATGAGACTTCTCATATACTGCATGCTCTTTGGACTTATTCACCTTTATGCAGGACTTGCAATGAAGGGTTATGAATATCTGAAGAATAAGGATGTAGTTGGATTCATCTCAGATATAATATCATGGTATATGTTCATTACTGGACTTGTAATGATGCTGGTACCTTCAAGTATCTTTGCATCAATTGCAGGTAAGCAGATAACATTTAGCCCTGCACTTGTTACTCTTTCAAAGGTGCTTACAATTGGTGGAGTTGTGATAATTCTGCTGATGTCGGGAAGAGCCAACAAGAATTGGGGTCTCAGAATTGCTCTTGGAGCATATGATATCTACGGAGTTACAGGCTGGCTGTCAGATGTTCTGTCATATTCAAGACTTCTTGCACTCGGACTTGCAACTGGAGTTATCGCAAATGTTATCAATATGATGGCAAGCATGAATGGAAAAAGTGTAGTGGGAGCTATCATATTTGTAGTTGTGTTCATTCTTGGACACACCCTCAATATACTGATAAATCTTCTTGGTGCGTATGTTCATACAAACCGTCTTCAGTACGTTGAGTTCTTTGGAAAGTTTTATGATGGTGGCGGAAAGCCGTTTACACCATTTAAAGCAATTAATAGATATGTTGAAATTAAGGAGGATTAAATTCATGTCAACAGGAGTTGTTATAGCATTAATAGGAGCAGCACTTGCTACAATACTTGCAGGTGTAGGTTCAGCACTTGGAGTAGCAGCAGGTGGTCAGGCTGCAGCAGGAGTAGTAAGCGAGGATCCAGCACAGTTCGCTAAGGTTCTTATCCTTCAGCTTCTTCCTGGTACACAGGGTATCTATGGACTTCTTGTAACATTCATCGCACTTTCACAGATCGGTCTTCTTGGTGGTAGTGTAGTAGAGCTTACAACAAAGCAGGGATGGGCTTTCTTCGTAGCTTGTCTTCCAATCGCACTTGTTGGTCTTGTATCTGCTGTATTCCAGGGTAAGACATCTGTTGCATCAATCGGCGTTGTAGCTAAGAAGCCAGATCAGTTTGGTAAGGCTATGCTTTTCCCAGCAATGGTTGAGACATACGCAATCCTTGCACTCCTTATCTCAATCCTTTCAGTTACAAATATATTGAAATAATACCAACTAAATACAGAGTGCGAGCAAGCTTGCTTGCATAGCACGATGGATTTATGTTGGTTAAAACAGCATGAATACTGTTTCGAATTGCGAGGACAGTCCTCGATTATGAAATAATCGAGGATCCGAAGGATGCATTCTGCGAAAGCAGAATCAAGATTTGCAGAGCAAATCTTGCATATCTTCGAAGAAGATATGGCACAGCGAAGTGGAGCAATTTCATATTTCAATATATAAATGTGTATTTACCATTTACTGATTTAAAGATTGATTAGAAAGGAGCCCAGTATGGCTGGTATTGAAAGCATTACTAAGGAGATAAGCCTTGAAGCTGATAAAGAAGCTGCCGGAATTATCTCTGCTGCTGAAGAAGCTGCCAAGTCTCTGAAGGCTAAGACTGAGGAAGAATGTAATGTAATCAGAGCTGAATCTGATGAGAAGATAAGTCGTAAGCTTGCTTCGGAAGATAAGAAAACTCAGTCTCAATGCGAACAGGCAGAAAAGCTGATCATGCTAAATGCTAAGCAGGAGATAATAGATGGAGTTCTTAGTAAGGCTAAGGAAAAACTTCTTCTTTTGGAAACAAAGGAATATTTCGATACATTATTAAAGTTATTAGAGAAACAGTCTCAGGCAGATAAGGGAATCCTTCTTTTTAATGAAAAGGATTTAGCTAGAATGCCAGAAGATTTTGAGAAGTCAGCACAGGCTGTAGCTACAAAGAACGGTGGTATGCTTGATGTATCAAAAGAGACTGTGAATATAGACGGTGGATTTATCCTTAAGTATGGAAATATAGAAATTAATTCTTCATTTGATGCTTTATTTGAAGAAAATGAAGAAGAACTAGTAGATATAGTAAACAAAATGCTTTGGGCATGATCTTAAATAGGAGACGAAGATATGAGAGATGCGGATTACATTTACGCAGTTGCCTGTATCCGTGCTAAAGAGAAAACACTTCTAAATGATGCTGATGTCCAGACCATGGTTGGAATGAAGAGTGAGAAAGAGGTTTTATCTTACCTTACAGAAAAGGGCTGGGGAGATGGATCATTAGATCCTGACATGGAAAAGGTTCTTTCTGAAGAGGAAGAGAAGCAGATGAAACTGCTGAAGACTCTTGGTGTAGATGAGAAGATTATAGATACACTCTTTATACAGGAAGTTTATCACAATCTTAAGGCTGCTATAAAAGAAGTCTGTACAGGTCTTGATGATAGTCAGGCCTTCTATGAACATGATAAGTATGGCAAGAAGGTACTGATGGATATCATTAGAGATAAGGATTTTGAAAAACTCCCTCAAGATATGGCAGTTGTGGCTGAAAAGGCATTAGATCTTATGTTAACCACACAAGACGGTCAGCGTCTTGATGTTATGATAGATAGAGCATGTCTTGATGCGATAGAGAAGGAAGCTGCAACAACAAAGGACAAGTTCCTTGCTGATTACGCAGAGACTAAGGTTGTCATTTCTGATATTAAGATAGCAGTTAGAGCGGCAGATACTAAGAGACCGCTTAGTATGATTCAGGATGCTTTGGCACCAAACAGAAAGTTTGATGTTAAACAGCTGGCTGTAGCTGCAGCAACAAATCGAGAGGCGGTATATGAATTCCTTATCAGGGCTGGTTACAACCAGGCAGTAGAAGCACTTAAGGATTCATTTTCTGCATTTGAAAAATGGTGCGATGATTATGTAATGAGCACCCTTATGAATCAGAAGACAAATATACAGTCTAGTGGACCTATAGTTGCATTTTTCCTAGCTAAGCAAAATGAGATAAGAACAGCACGAATCATTATGACTGCAAAGGCAAATGGATTCAGTGATGATGTTATCTCGGAAAGGGTAAGGAAGATGTATGGATGATGAGAATAAGATTGCTGTAATAGGCGACTATGATAGTATCTATGGATTTGCTTCCCTGGGACTTAGTACATTTCCTGTTGAAGGACAGGAGGATGCAGTAAGAACACTTAAGAATCTTGCATCTAGTGGATATGGAATTATCTATATTACTGAGGAATTAGCTGCACTTACAGAGAAGCAGATTGAAAAATATAAGGAAGTTATGACACCTGCAATCATTCAGATACCAGGTGTGAAGGGAAATACAGGAGATGGAATCAAGGCTGTTCGTCGTTCTGTTGAACAGGCGGTCGGAAGTGATATCCTCTTCGGCGAGTAAATATTTGTTAAGGGTTTAACTCATTAACAAAATCTCTAGGCAAATGAGATGAAAGGAGAATAAAGCTCCATGGGAGTAGTAGGTAAGATTAAAAAGGTTGCCGGACCTCTGGTTATAGCTACGGGCATGCGTGATGCTGATATGTTCGACGTTGTTCGTGTTAGTAATGAGAGACTTATCGGTGAGATTATAGAGATGCACGGTGACGAGGCATCAATCCAGGTTTATGAGGAGACAGCTGGACTTGGTCCTGGTGAACCAGTTGAGTCAACAGAGGTTCCTCTATCAGTAGAACTTGGACCTGGTCTTATGGGTTCCATTTACGATGGTATACAGAGACCTCTTACAAAGATTATGGAAGTAACTGGCGGAAATCTGCTGGAGCGAGGCGTTGAGGTTCCATCACTTGATAGAGAGAAGAAATGGGATTTTGTAGCCACAGCTAAGGTTGGAGATAAGGTAGTTGCTGGTGATATCATAGGTACAGTTCAGGAAACTGAAGTTGTAACACAGCGTATCATGGTTCCATATGGAGTAGAGGGAACTATCAAGTCTATACAGAGCGGTTCATTTACAGTAACTGATACAGTAGCAGTAGTTGAAACTGCAGATGGCGATAAGGATCTGATGATGATGCAGAAGTGGCCAGTACGTAAGGGACGTCCTTATGCTAAGAAGCTCCCACCTCGTCAGCCGCTTATAACAGGACAGAGAGTAGTAGATACATTTTTCCCTATAGCTAAGGGTGGTGTAGCTGCAGTTCCTGGTCCTTTCGGTTCTGGTAAGACTGTTATCCAGCATCAGCTTGCTAAGTGGGCAGATGCTGAAATCGTAGTATATATTGGATGTGGAGAGCGTGGAAATGAGATGACCGACGTTCTGAACGAGTTCCCTGAACTTAAGGATCCTCGTACAGGCGAGTCACTTATGAAGAGAACTATCCTTATAGCTAACACATCAGATATGCCTGTTGCTGCCCGTGAGGCATCTATCTATACAGGTATCACTCTTGCTGAATACTTCCGTGATATGGGTTACTCAGTAGCACTTATGGCTGATTCAACATCCCGTTGGGCAGAGGCACTTCGTGAGATGTCAGGTCGTCTTGAAGAGATGCCTGGTGAGGAAGGTTATCCTGCTTATCTTGCTTCTCGTCTTGCACAGTTCTACGAGAGAGCTGGTCACGTAGTATGTCTTGGTAGCGATGAGAGAGAGGGTGCTCTTTCAGCTATCGGAGCAGTATCACCTCCAGGTGGTGATATATCTGAGCCAGTATCACAGGCAACACTTCGTATCGTAAAGGTGTTCTGGTCCCTTGATGCACAGCTGGCATATCAGAGACATTTCCCAGCTATTAACTGGCTGAACAGTTACAGTCTCTACCTTGATGAGATAAAGGGCTGGTTCGATGAAAATGTCAACGAAGACTGGATGAAGACACGTCAGGAGCTTATGAGTCTTCTTCAGGAAGAAGCGTCCCTCAACGAGATCGTTAAGATGGTAGGTATGGATGCACTTTCACCTCAGGATAGACTTAAGATGGAAGCGGCACGTTCTATTCGTGAGGACTTCCTCCATCAGAACTCATTTGACGAGATAGATACATATACCTCTATGCAGAAGCAGTTCTACATGCAGAAGCTTGTATACCTCTTCTACGAAGAGAGTGCTAAGGCACTTAAGGATGGTGCGAATATAAATGATATCGTAGCCATGAAGGTTCGTGAGGATATCGGACGTTATAAGTATACATTAGAGGAAAATATTGACGAGAGATATAAGGAAGTGCATGATGCACTTATCCGTGAGATATCAGGACTTATCGGAAAGGAGGAAGACTAATGCCTAAAGAGTATCGTACTATACAAGAAGTTGCCGGCCCACTTATGCTGGTAAAGGATGTAGAGAATGTAAAGTATGACGAGCTGGGTGAGATAGAGCTTGCAAATGGCGAAAAGCGTCGTTGTAAGGTTCTTGAGATAGATGGCAGTAATGCATTAGTTCAGCTTTTCGATAGTGCTACAGGTATCAACCTTGAGAGTAGTAAGGTAAAGTTCCTTGGACGTTCACTTGAGCTTGGTGTATCAGGAGATATGCTTGGCCGTGTCTTTGACGGACTTGGACGTACTATAGATGGTGGTCCAGAGATACTTCCAGACGCTCGTATGGATATCAACGGACTTCCTATGAACCCAGCAGCTAGAGCATATCCATCAGAGTTTATCGAGACAGGTGTGTCTGCTATCGATGGTCTTAATACACTGGTTAGAGGACAGAAGCTTCCTATATTCTCAGCTTCAGGACTTCCACATGCACAGCTTGCTGCACAGATTGCCCGTCAGGCAAAGGTTAAAGGTAAAGATGAAGACTTCGCCGTTGTATTTGCTGCTATGGGTATCACATTTGAGGAGGCACATTTCTTCGAAGAGTCCTTCCGTGAGAGTGGAGCTATCGACAGAACAGTCCTCTTTATAAATCTTGCAAATGACCCTGCTGTTGAACGTATATCAACACCTCGTATGGCCCTCACAGCTGCTGAGTATCTTGCCTTCGAAAAAGGTATGCATGTACTTGTTATCATGACAGATATTACTAACTACGCAGATGCACTTCGTGAGATATCTGCTGCACGTAAGGAAGTTCCTGGACGTCGTGGTTATCCTGGTTACATGTACACTGACCTTGCTACAATGTATGAAAGAGCAGGACGTCAGCGTGGTAAGAACGGATCTATCACTATGATTCCTATCCTTACTATGCCAGAGGATGATAAGACACATCCTATCCCTGACCTTACAGGATATATCACAGAGGGACAGATTATTCTTTCTCGTGAGCTTTACAGAAAGGGTATTACACCACCTATCGATGTTCTCCCTTCACTGTCGCGTCTTAAAGATAAGGGTATCGGTGAGGGAAAGACTAGAGCAGATCATGCTGCTACTATGAATCAGCTTTTCTCAGCATATGCACGTGGTAAAGAAGCTAAGGAACTGATGGTAATCCTCGGTGAGGCCGCGCTTACAGATATCGATCTTCTCTATGCTAAGTTTGCAGAAGAGTTTGAGAAGAAGTATGTATCCCAGGGCTATCAGGCAGACCGTGATATTCAGGAAACTTTGGATATTGGATGGGAGTTACTACGTATACTTCCACGTTCAGAACTGAAGCGAATCAACGATAAGTTCCTTGATGAGTACTATTAAAATTAAGTGTATCCACGAGTGAGTTGCTACAGAAGATTTCACAGACTTTCATGAGGGGCTCACCGCGGTGTAAACATATAGAAAGAGAATAATTATGGCAACACAAACAGTAATTCCTACACGAATGGAATTAACTCGGTTAAAGAAGAAACTGAATACTGCTGTAAAGGGTCATAGACTTCTGAAGGATAAGAGAGACGAGCTGATGCGTGAGTTCCTTGAACTTGTTAAGGTTAATATGGAACTTCGTGAAAAGGTTGAGAAGGGCATTGATGCAGCTAACAAGAACTTTGTACTTGCTAAGGCTGGTATGTCTGAGCAGACTCTTCGTACAGCTCTTATGGCTCCTAAGCAGGAGGTTTCTCTGGTTCAAGATAAGAAGAATGTAATGAGTGTCGATATTCCTGTCTTTGATTTTAAGACAAGAACACCTGATGAGAATGATATATACTCATACGGTTTTGCATTTACCTCTGGAGATCTGGATGGCGCCGTTGATTCACTGGCGGCTGTTTTCCCTGATATGCTTAAGCTTGCAGAGGTTGAGAAGTCTTGTCAGCTTATGGCTGCTGAGATAGAGAAGACCAGACGTAGAGTTAATGCTTTAGAGCATGTTATCATTCCTGAAACTCAGGAAAGCATTAAGTATATAACCATGAAGCTTGACGAAAATGAGAGAAGTACTCAGGTGCGTCTGATGAAGGTTAAGTCAATGATGCTTGAAGAGGCACATCATTATAAAGATAAAGAATAATCTTGATATACTGATTATATTGTAATGACTAAAGTGGCATTTACTTATTCACGTAAATGTCACTTTTTTTGATGGCAATATGTATATAGATAGGCTATAATAGAGATGAGTAGATAGGATATTTCTTACTTATTTTCGGGGGTTACATTTGAATAATAAGGATATTACAAGCAATCGTAAAACATCCTTTTCTGAGCTTGCACTTGCGCTGGTTAATGACTATGATTCCATTTATGTCATTGATTATTCTGATGACAGTTATGTGGAATATACAGCTGTGGGCGGTGAGAAGGAGCTGGTTCTTAAGTCCCAAGGAGATGACTTCTTTGAGGATCTTAAGTCAAATTGTCGTTTATTAGTATGGCCGGCAGATCAGCCATATTTTCTTAGAGAGTTAAAAAAATCTCGTGTTCTCGAAAAACTAGAGAACGGTAAATCATTTTCCCTTAGATACAGACTTAATATAGATGGTAAACCTCAGTACTATTTCCTTAAAACAATAAGGGCTAGTAGTGAGGATATTGTAATTGGTGTTCAAAATGTAAATGAAGAGATGCAGCTCGAGCTTAAGGAGAAGGAGATTAGTAGAATCTACTCCGAGATTGCAAAGTCTCTAGCAGGTATGTTTGAAGCCATATATTATATAGATATCAATACAGGTTCTTACACGGAGTATTATTCGAGTGAGACTTTTTCGGATCTTGGAATAGATGTAAGTGGTGAAAACTTCTTTGAGAAAGTTAATAAGGATATTCAGGTTCATATATATGAAGATGATCGTGGTATGCTTATTCGAGAACTGGATAGAGACAGACTTCTTCATAATCTTGAGAGGGAAGATACGTATTCAATCATTTATCGTCAGCTTATTGATGGGAGAATGCAGTATCTGAATATCTTAGCATTTAGACAAGAAAATGATGATAACCATATAGTAATCGCCGTTCGTAACATAGATGAGCAGAAGAGACAGGAAGATGATGCAGAGGTATATAGTCATATAGCTGGATCTCTTGCGAGTCGTTATGAGGTTATCTACTATATTGATATTGATACAAATAATTATACTCAGTATAGAGCTAATGACATATATGCTCAGCTTGGAACAAGTAAGACTGGAGATGACTTCTTTAGTGATATAGCAGGTGGAATAAAGAACTTTATTCATAAGGATGATGTAGAGAGAGCACTTACTATATTAGAGAAGAATCATTTACTTAGTATTCTTGCCAAGGAGGGAACGCTTACCTTCACAGGACGTATGCTCTATGGCGAGGAGTATAAGTATGTATCGATTCTTGTTGTAAGACCGAAAAATGATGAGAATCATCTGGTTATTGGTCTAACAAATATAGATGCTCAGATAAAAAGAGAAGAAGCAATTAAAGAGGAGAGTCTGATATTTGATGAAGTTGCTATAGCTCTTGCTGAACAGTATGAAGTAATATATCAGGTTAATACAAAGACTAATGCATATATGGAATATAGATCAAGTGAGAGATATTCCAGACTTAAGATAGATACAAAGGGTAGAGACTTCTTTGAGGAGACTCAAAAGAATCTTAGAACTCAAGTCTTTGCTGATGATTATCCTATGATGGCTGTTGCTATGCAGAAGGATTTCTTCCTGGAAACACTTGATCAGACTGGAAAGTTTATAATAAATTATCGTCTGCTTCTTGATGGGCGCCCACAGTATGTTACGCTCTTTGCTGTGCGTCCAAAGGAGGATAATGATCATATAGTTATAGCGGTTGCAAATATAGATGCCACAAGAAGAAGAGAACTTCAGTTTGAAGATGCACTTGATGGCGCTTTAGATATGGGTAATTACGATACGCTTACAGGACTTAAAAATAGGCGTGGATTTGCTCAGAAAGAAATGATAATGGATGATGCTATAGCTAAGAAGGAAAAGATATCATTTTCTATTCTTGTTGCTGATATAAATGGATTAAAGAGTGTCAATGATACAGAAGGTAAAGAGGCTGGCGATGCTCTGGTTCAGAGAGTGAGCCGTATTCTATCCGAATCCTTTAAAGGATGTAAGGTATATAGAACAGGTGGAGATAAGTTCTTAGTACTTTTTGAAGGTGATACGTATAGTAGAAGGGAAGAGATGATTAGATTCTTTGATGAACTTCAAGAGTCTAATAGAAAGAAGAATCTTCCTACTGTTGCCTATGGAGTATCTGATTATAATTCGTTGCTCGATCATATGGTTCAGGATGTATATGAGAGAGCTGATAATGCTATGAAGCATAATAAGCTGATATATCATGACGGTGAAGAAAGAGATACTATACTTAGGCTTAAGGAATATGAAAATGATGCTAGATTTTATACCTTGTTTGAGCGATTGATTGATACGATGTCACATGTGGAAAGGCCAGATATTCCAAGAATTGAGAAGCTTCTTATAGAGATATCGGCAATGCATCGTTTATCTATGGCTATAACTAGAGTCTACAAGTCAGCACTGGAAGAACAACAGAATAGTGGAGAGACACTATGTTGCTATGATACTGGTATAGAGGGTGAGGAGATTATATCCTTACGTACGGAGAATAAGGTGGGTACTATAGCAACCATGAAGGCATATATATCTCCGAATGAAAAACCTCTTAGTGATAGAGAAAAGGAACGTGTTACGCTTGTTATGCGCTCAACTCTTAACTATATAGTTAGAAACCGACTAAGAGACAGGGTAGAGGAGCTGACTTATTATGATGCAGACGGCTTCAAGAATATGAGATATATACAACGTTACTTTGTTCAGAATAAAGAGTATATGTTCGATAAAGTAGCATTTAGATATAATCTGAAACATTTCTCTTTGGTTAATAATGAACATGGCAAAGAGGTGGGTGATATAGTGATGTCACGTCATTTCCAGCAACTAGAGAGAATAATAGGCGATAAAGGTGGTCTTTGCAGACTAGGTGGTGATAACTTTGCTGGTATATGTGCAAAGGGTCAGATAAGTCAGATTCTTTCTTATCTAACTGAGACTAAAGTAGAATATGATGAGAAGTCTAATAAGGTAGTTAGTATATCAACTACTGTTGGAGTATATAAGATTCCATATGATGGAGAAGTAAAATCGGTAGGCGATATTATGGAAAAGGTTAATATAGCTTACCACGCTGCTCAAACTGGTGGAAAAGATAGCATAGTATTCTATACTGGTAAGCTCATAGAAGATAGAGAGAGTGCGATGAAGGTTCAGCAGTTATTCCCAGAAGCACTTAGAAATGAAGAGTTCAGAGTATATTATCAGCCTAAGGTGGATATAAGAACTGGTGAGCTTATTGGAGCGGAGGCGCTTTGTCGATGGTTTCATAATGATGAGATGATAAGTCCTGGTGCTTTTATACCAGTGCTAGAGGAGACGAATGATATATGTAAGCTAGATTTCTATATGCTAGACCATGCATGTAAAGATATAAATAGATGGATCGATGAAGGAAGAAAGAGCATTAGAGTATCAGTAAATCTTTCTCGAAAACATTTATCAAATCCGAGTTTAGTGGATAATCTGCTTAAGATTATTGATAAGCATAATGTTCCACATAGCTGTATCGAGATTGAGCTTACGGAGACAAATGCTGAGGTAGGATTTGGTGAACTTAAGAGAGTAGTTACAGGACTTCAGAATGTTGGAATCTTTACTTCAGTAGATGATTTTGGAGTAGGTTATTCCTCTCTGAATCTTATCAGAGAGTTACCTTGGAATGTTATCAAGGTAGATAAGAGTTTCCTTCCGGTGGGCGATGAGGAAATGGATGACGTATCCAAGATAATGTTTAAACATGTAATTCAGATGACCACTGAGATGGGAATTGATTGTATAGTAGAAGGTGTCGAAACAGAAAATCAGCTTGCTATTCTTCGTGAAAACAACTGCATATATGCTCAGGGTTTCTACTATGACAGACCTCTTCCTAAGGAAGAGTTTGAAGACAGGTTGATTAAAGGTGTTTATGGAAAGTAAGGAGGTATAAGTATGGCAGCTATGATTAAATGTCCTAAATGTGGTTCTACAAGAATCGAGCCTGTAAAGGAAGCTGGTGGTATTGCTGGCAAGATGGGAATAAAGGTTTATCTTTGCCTTAACTGTGGCAAGGAGTCAAAAATAAAGGACAAGAGATAGTTTTGATGACAAGATGGATTAATATATGTTATATTTACTATGTAAGGTTAATTAATATTCGGGGGTAAGATTTATAGAATATAAGCGTAAAAATAAGTCGAGGAGGTTCGTGTGTTACTAATGGGAGAAAGACTTTATATTAATGATGACTGGAAGTTTTCCCCAGATTTTTCTGAGGAAATGCTTAAGGCGGATTTTTCTGATAATGATATGGCTTTAGTTCGTTTGCCGCATACGGTAAAGGAACTGCCATATCATTATTTTGATGAAAAGGATTATCAGATGGTGAGTGGTTATAGGCGTATCCTAAATGCTCCGAAGGAGTGGGAGGGTAAGGCTGTAATACTCACCTTTGAAGGTGTTGCACATATGGCGTCGGTATACGTGAATGGGATTCTTGTCCTTGAACATGCATCGGGATATACAGCATTTTCGGCTGATATTGCGCCTAACCTTAAGTTTGGTGAGGAAAATGTTATAACTGTTCGCTGCGATTCGAGAGAGAGCCTCAATGTACCTCCATTTGGCTTCGTTATAGACTATATGACCTATGGTGGAATCTACCGTGATGTCTATATTGAGGTTAAGGAAAAGCAACATATAGAGGACGTATTTATCACAACCAAGCTGGCTGAAAAGTATGAGGCGAATGGGCTCGAGAGAGTCAGGGCATCTCAGATAACCTCGCAGATTAAAATCAGTGGTTCTTCGGCGGGACTAGCCATTAGACAGTTTATACGTCCATGCAAATGTAGTTTACATAACATAGAAGAGTTTTCTTCTGACAATGCTCCGTATAGAGAGATATTAATGCAGGAACTGGGAAATGATGAATCTATAATCTATGATCTTCCTGCGAGAACTGGCGATGTAGCACTGTGGGATATTAATTATCCCGTAAGATATGAGGTTAAGACGGAACTTATTAAGCTTCCGGACAGTGCTGAGAAGGCGACTGGGAAGGAAGTAACTGTTCTAGATGAGAAGATTGTAAAGATTGGATTTAGAAGAGCTCAGTTTAAGGTAAGTGGATTCTTCCTAAATGGTAGAAAGGTTAAGATAAGAGGTCTTAATCGTCATCAGAGTTATCCATATGTTGGATACGCTATGCCACGCTCCATGCAGGAAAATGATGCAAAGATAATGAAGTTTGAGCTAGGACTAAATGCAGTTCGAACATCTCATTATCCTCAGTCACAGTATTTTATAGATATGTGTGATGAACTGGGACTTCTAGTTTTTACAGAGTTCCCAGGTTGGCAGCATATAGGTGATGCTGCATGGAAGGATCAGGCAGTGATCAATCTAAGAGAAATGGTAACTCAGTACAGAAATCATCCATCTATCGTTCTTTGGGGTGTTCGTATAAATGAGTCTGTTGATGATGACGAGTTCTATACCAGAACAAATGAGCTCTGCAGAGAGCTTGACCCAAGTCGTCAGACAGGCGGTGTTCGTTGTTATAAGAAAGGCAGCATGCTAGAGGATGTATATACCTATAATGACTTCTCACATACTGGCGATAATAAGGGTGTTGATAAGAAGGCTGACGTTACGTCAAATGTAGATAAGCCTTATCTTGTATCTGAATATAACGGACATATGTATCCGACAAAATCTTTTGACTGGGAAGAGCATCGTATGGAGCATATGCTTCGTCATGCAAATGTTATAGATGAGGTTGCAAATCAATCGGATATAGCTGGTTCATTTGGCTGGTGTTTGTTTGATTATAATACACATAAGGATTTTGGAAGCGGTGACAGAATCTGTTATCACGGAGTTATGGATATGTTCCGAAATCCGAAGCTTGCGTCTTATGTATATAGCATTCAGCAGGAGGAGACGCCTGTTCTTGAGGTGAGTTCCACAATGGATATAGGAGAGCATCCTGGCAGCAATCGCGGTGAGGTCTATATTCTCACAAATGCTGATAGTGTAAAAATGTATAAGAACGGAAGATTCATTAAGGAGTATACTCAGGCAGATTCATCTTATAAGAATCTTCTGCATGGACCGATTAAGGTTGATGATTATATAGGAGATGCCATATTGGAAGGTGAGCCAGGCATGTCGGCAAAGCAGGCAGAGGATCTAAAGGTTCTTCTAAATGAGGTTGCCCGGGTTGGACTCTACGGTATGTCCAAGAAAATGATGGCTAAGGCAGGATACGTAAGTGTGAAGTACCGTATGTCACTTACAGATGCAGTAGCATACTTCAATAAGTATGTCGGAGATTGGGGAAGTGAGTCGACAACTTATAAGTTTGAAGCTTATAAGGACGGCGAGATAGTGAAGGAACTTACCATAGCTCCGATGACAAGCAGGAAGCTTTCTGTAAGAGTAGATCATACTGATCTTAGAGAAGATACATCCTATGATGTTGCAGCTGTTCGTATTCTGGATAAGGATGAATATGGAAATGTACTTCCATTTGCCAATGATCCAGTATGTCTATCAACAGTTGGACCAATAGAGATAATTGGACCAAGTATATTGTCCTTACAAGGAGGAATGGGGGGAACCTATGTAAAGACAATCGGAAAGACCGGTGAAGCAAAGCTGATTATCACACCACAATACGGAGAATCAACTACCATCGACTTCACAATTAGTTAACATAATATTGAGTCACCTTGCACGTCCGACGTAACTGGTGACTCAAAAATGAGTCAGCAGTTACGTCGGACGTGCAAAGTGACTCATTTTCCAGGGGGAGAATAAGGAGAATTATATGGAGCTACGATTAAAGGAGAAGGTGTCCTATGGCCTTGGTGCTATAGGCAAAGACATGGTTTACATGCTCTCAGCTAGCTACGTATTGTATTACTTCCAGGATGTATTAGGGGTAAATGCAATCGCTATGGGCGTCATACTTATGATTGCGAGGGTGTTTGATGCATTTAATGATCCTATTATGGGAATTATTGTTGCAAAGACGAAGACGAAGTGGGGCAAGTTCCGCCCTTGGTTAATGATAGGAACTATCACAAATGCAGTGATTCTGTTCCTTATGTTTGCTTGTCCACCAAGCCTCGATGCTAAGGGACTGGTTGCTTATGCGGCAGTTACTTATATCCTCTGGGGAGTGACCTATACCATGATGGATATTCCGTACTGGTCAATGATTCCAGCATTTACGAAGTCCGGAAAGGAACGTGAGGGACTTACGACACTGGCTCGTTCCTGCGCAGGTGTTGGATCGGCACTTGTTACTATCTTTACTGTTATGATAGTAAATGCTATCGGTAAAGCGATAGCTGGTGCAGATGCCACAGCAAGGCAGGTGGAGATAGCAGGTTTCAAGTGGTTTGCACTTATAGTTGCAGTACTTTTTGTCATATTTATCACGATAACCTGCATAAATATAAAGGAACAGGCTACGGTTGATATGGATTCACCTTCAGTTGGTCAGATGTTTAAAGCGCTTATCACCAACGATCAGGCTATGACCATAGTAATCGCAATAGTTCTTATCAATACATCGATATATATTACCTCGAATCTAGTAATATATTTCTTTAAATATGATTTTGGTGGAGAAGCTTGGAAGAGCAGCTTCACAACATTTAATATGTTCGGTGGTGCCATACAGATTATATCAATGATGGTTTTCTATCCGCTGCTTAGAAGATTCGCAAGCAACGTAAAGATATTCTATATATGCCTCACCAGCGCGATTATCGGATACGGAGTTCTCTTTGCCATAGCATTTATCAATATGTCAAATGTATTTATACTCTTCATACCAGGATTCTTTATATTTGCTGCAAATGGAGTGCTTCAGGTTCTAACAACGGTATTCCTTGCAAATACGGTTGACTATGGTGATCTAAAGAATCATCGAAGAGATGAATCAGTAATATTCTCGATGCAGACCTTTGTTGTAAAGCTTGCATCAGGTATTGCAGCTCTTATCGCAGCTATCTGTCTTTCACTTAATAACCTGAAGGCAGAGTCGAGTGATGAGGCAGAGCAGGCCTTTGACTTCGCTAAGAATGTTGCTACAAGTTCAAAGCTGGGACTTCGAATGACTATGACGATAATTCCAATTATTGGTCTTTTTATAGCAATTATAGTCTTTAAGAAGAAGTTTATTCTTACTGAAGAGAAGATGAATGAGATTACAGATGAGTTAAAGGTTCGAGGATAGATACTATACTAAAAGTCTGTTAGAGGAATAGCTTATGATAGTAGATGGCAGAAGCTACTTTGTACTGAATACTGATAAGACGTCATATGTGCTTAGGGTTATGGATTCAGGCCACTTGGAACATCTATACTACGGCAAAAAGATTAGAGTCGTAGATAGTCTGGATGGTCTGATAGAGAGACAGGAGTTCATAGTGGGCAATAATAATGCTTATAGCTCTGAATATCCTGCGCTTACTCTGAATAATGTATGTCTTGAAGCTTCATTTGAAGGAAAGGGAGATAACCGCGAGGCTTTTCTGGTTATCGAGCATTCAGATGGAAGCAGGACTTCTGACTTTATATTCGAGTCATATGTTATCGATTCTGAGAAGCAAGAGCTTGATTGTATGCCATCTGCGTATGGTCTTGATGCGAATAAACAGAAGAGTGATTTGGAGGAAGCGACAGGTAATCACCTTCAGATAGTTCTGTATGATAAGTATAATGACCTTAGACTTTATCTCGATTACTATGTATTCGAAGATACGGATGTTATAACTAGGACGGCCAGACTGCAGAACTTTAGTGAGACTCCAGTTACTATAAGACAAATGATGTCTGCCCAGCTCGATATGCAGGGAACGGGATATATTATGTCAACCTTTAACGGGGCGTGGGCTAGAGAAATGTCACGCAAGGACACGACGCTTGTGGCAGGAAAACATATTAATTCCAGCTATACTGGAACGAGTTCGAGTAGTGCGAATCCGTTCTTTATGATATCTATGCCATCAACCACAGAAGATAGTGGAGCGGTATATGGCTTCAATCTTATATATAGCGGCAATCATGCTGAGATTGCTGAAGTAAATGAGTTTGGAAAGACAAGAATCCTATGGGGAATAAATCCTAGAGGCTTTGGATGGATTTTAGATCCAGGGGAGAGCTTTGAGACACCAGAGGCGGTTATGACATTTTCCAATAATGGTTTTAATGGAATGAGTATTGGTTTACATAACTTCATTCGTAACCATGTATTAAGAGGAGAGTGGGCGAAGAAGGAGAGACCGATTCTTCTTAATAGCTGGGAAGCTGCGTACTTTGATATAAATGAGAAGAAGCTTCTTAAGCTTGCAAAAGCAGGACGCGATGTTGGTATAGAGCTCTTCGTAATGGATGATGGCTGGTTTGGTGAGAGAAGTGATGACACACGTTCTCTTGGAGACTGGACAGCGAATAGGAAGAAACTCCCGGGTGGTATAAAAGGTCTATGTGATAAGGTGAATAGGCTTGGAATGTCATTTGGAATATGGGTTGAGCCTGAGATGGTAAATGTAGATTCTAATCTCTATAGGGCTCATCCGGAGTGGGCTATACAGATACCTGATAGACCTCACAGTGAAGGCCGGAATCAGAGGATCCTGGATTTATCACGACCTGAAGTTCAGGAATATATCATAGACTCAATGACGAAGGTTTTTGAGTTGGCAAATATTGAGTATGTTAAGTGGGATATGAACCGTACGATTACGGATGTGTATTCAGCTTATCTTGCAAATGATAGTAGTGATCAGCTACTAACTAAGAACCGACAAGGAGAAGTTCTTCATAGATATGTTCTGGGATTATATCGTTGTATGAAGATTCTCACTGAAAGATTTCCTCATATACTTTTTGAAGGGTGTGCTTCAGGTGGTAACAGGTTTGATCTTGGAATACTTAGTTACTTCCCGCAGATTTGGGGCAGTGACGATACAGATGCTATCGTAAGAGCAAGTATTCAGACAGGTTATAGCTACGGATATCCTCAGTGCTGCTGGGGCGCGCATGTGTCTGGAGTTCCTAATCATCAGACACTTCGTGTTACACCTCTTGAGACAAGATTTGCTGTTGCTTCATTTGGAAGTCTGGGATATGAATGTAATCTCACTGATATGAGTAAAGAAGAACTGGATGCTATAAGGGAAGAGATTCAGCAGTATAAGAGCTTTCGAAAGGTGTTCCAGTATGGTCAGTTATATAGGGGAAGAACTTTCTATACAGATGATAATATAACCGAGTGGACAGTTGTTTCACCAGATAAGAAGAAAGCTGTAGGAATGATTCTTCAGAGAGAGGCTGTTCCGAATATGCCGTATCAGTATTTTAGGGCAACAGGACTAGATGATGATACATATTATCATTTCTATAATAGAGAGATTAAGGTAAATATTAAAGAGTTTGGCGACCTGGTAAATACAGTATCACCGATACATATAAAGCCGGGGTCAGTTATGCAGAACTTAGTAGCGAAGTACTACAAACTAGATGGTGATGCAGATTCACTTAAGATGTTTGGTGGTGCCATAATGAATGCGGGTGTTAAGCTCATGCCTGCTTATGGTGGAACAGGTTTTAATGAGAAAACAAGAGTATTCTCGGACTATAAGGCACGTCTATACTTTATGGAGGCTGAGAATATATAGTAACCCTTAAGTTTGTGACACATTAAAAAGGAAATATATATGAGTATTAAAAATGTTGCAGCAGTTGTTTCTGGAATGGATGAAGAGTATCCATATCAGATAATTCTTGGAATAAATGAATATGCCCGACAACATAATATAAATGTATCTTATTTTGCTGCATTTGGTGGAATTATAGAAAGCGAAGAGTTTGATACAGGAGAGTTCAGTATATATAATCTTCCTGATTTTTCACAGTTTGATGGAACTCTGCTGCTTACAAATACATTTGCAAATCCACGTATCAGAAATAAGATAGTTGATAAAGTCCGAGAATCTGGGATTCCATCGGTTGTATTTGAATGCAAGGATTATGAAGATTTCTATGATGTCAGCATCAATAACTATTCAGTAATGAAGAAGCTGGTAGAACATCTGATAGAAGAGCATGGGGCAAAGGTCTTTAACTTTATCTCTGGTCCTATAGCTAATCCTGAAGCCAACGAGAGATATAGAGCTTTCAGAGATGCATTAGCTGAGCATGGAATAGAATTCGATGAAGAAAACAGATTCTTTAGAGGCTGCTTTAGAAGTTACGATGGAATAAAGGCATTTGAAGACTTTGAAAGGTCTGGCATGTCACTGCCAGATGTCTTTGTATGTGCAAATGACAGTATGGCCCTTACAGCTATGAACCGCCTTCAGAGAATGGGTTATAAGATTCCTGAAGACGTTATGATAACAGGTTTTGATAATACATTTAATGCACAGAATTCTTATCCAGTCCTCACTACAGTAAAGAGACCGCTATTTTATTCAGGTACCAAGGCCTGTGAGATTCTATATTCATTAATGAATGGAGAGAGCCAGCCGAAGAGCACATATCTTGAAGCAGAACCTGTCTTTACGGAAAGCTGTGGTTGTACAGATAATGTGATTGATAACCTGCTTGAGTTTAAGAGAAATACATATGCAAGAATAGAACGAACATATACAAATGTTCATATGCTTAATAGACTTATAGCGGGTCTGCTATGTCGGAGAATATAGAAGAGTGCACTGCAGCGATAGAGCAGATGCTAGATACTATAGGGTGCAAAGATTTCAGCCTATGTCTTGTTGATCATTGGAATGATACATATAATACAGCGTCTATTGAAGAAAATGATGATTATCCACCAGTAATGACAGCTCCATTTATATGGAATGATGGACATAGAAGTTCTGTCAAGATGTTCCCAAGTAGTCAGCTGTTTCCTGTACCTCTTGCTACAGGTGGAAATATCAGTTACTTCCTTCCGCTTCATTTCAATCAGAGAGTGCTCGGATATTATATTATCAAAAATGATGATTTTCCGATAACAAGCTTGCTATGTCATACTATGACCATGAGTATTGGAAATGCACTTGAAGGAATATCGAAGCTGAATGTACTGGATCCTCTCTGCAAGATATATAACAGAAAAGGCTTTGAGAAGAATGCCAGTTATATATTTAAAGACGCCATAAAACTTAAAAAGCTTGTAACCATATGCTTTGTGGATCTTGATGGTCTTAAGAAGATAAATGATACATATGGTCATGCAGAAGGTGACTATGCTATAAAGAGTGTTGCTGATGCAATAAGTGCATCGTGTGGCAAAAGAGATATATGTGGCCGATTTGGCGGAGATGAGTTCGTTGTTCTAGGGATAGGAGACTCATTTGGAGAAAAGCTAGGAAAGAAGATTGCCGGAAGGCTTGATCGTCTAAATCAAAAAAAGGATAAACCATATGAAATCGCTGCAAGTATAGGATGTGTATCAGAGATTCCAGAAGATGAAGAAGAGTTCTTTGATATGATTCAAAGAGCCGATGAAAAGATGTATCAAAACAAAAAGATGAAGAAAAGGAATTGATAACTTATTTGACAATAAATGTAATCTGATGTATCTTTTGTATTATATCAAGCAATACAAAAGTTAAGGGGATTGCATAATGGTAATAAAGATAGATGAATATTCAGATGTGCCTATCTATATGCAGATACGAAACCAGATAGTGATCGGAATCTCGAGTGGCGAACTGGCGCCAGGAGAGCAGCTTCCGACAGTTAGGGCACTTGCTCTTGAAATGGGTATTAATACCATGACTGTGAGTAAGGTGTATCAGCTGCTTAAGTCTGAGGGGTATATATTAACTGACAGGAAAAATGGTGCCCGTGTGAGAGAGAGTATCAGTAAGTCAGGTGTGCTTAGCGAAGAAAATAAGACTGAGCTTAAGCGAATTGTATCGGAGGCAAGACTTTCGGGAGTATCGAAGAAGGATATACTGAAACTTGTTGATGAGTACTACTGATTTTAGAAAGGCATAATATATGAGTATTATATTTAATATTATAATGCTGGTGATAATGATTCCCTGCGTTTTATTCATTTTTCTTTATGATTATCCAGCAAAATGGAGAGATAAGAAATATATATATGGTGTTCTTAACCGCGCTGAGTTTAAGGAAGAAAAGGTGGCAGTAAGAGTAGATGAGATAGCATCTGCATGCAGAAAAAATGCTAAATGGCTTCTTTTTGTATCTCTTATTCTGATGGTGCTTTTTTGTTTTATTCCTGATTTCTCTATCAGACTCATAGTATGGACATCGTTTATCTTTGTAGATTTGGTGCTGATGTTTGTTCCCTTTACTAAGGGTAATAGCGAGATGAAGAGCCTTAAACGTGAACTTGGAATTGCTTCAGAAAAAGGGGTAGTATATACAGATCTGAAGGGTGCTGGAGCTATTCATACCCTTAAAAAATCCGGAATAATAGTGCCTAGTATACTAGCTACAGTATTCTTTCTTGCTGCACTTCTAAATGATATCGGAGTAATTAAAATTGTTGGATTACTGCCGGATCAGAATGCCTATCAGGCACGGCTGATGACTGGTATGACGGGTTCACTCCTTTTCATTAGCTTTATGCTCATCCCTATCGCATTTATGATGGATGGGATTAGAAACGAAGTCATCTCTGAAGATAGTGACATAAATGCAAATTATAATAGAGCCAAAAAGAAAAATATGGCTGATTGCATGGTCATGTTCACCTGGATTAATACTGCTGCCATTATTCTAATGATGATAATGATGTGTATTTGGGATAATCAGATTTTATATCTTGGTTTATTTGCGGTATATATGCTGAGTATTATGATAGGGATTTTTCTCTACGCCAAAAGACAAAAAGCGATAGAGAAGAGATACAAGAAGGAAACTTCTGTTGAAATAGATGATGACGATAACTGGATACTGGGACAGATTTACTATAATCCGAATGATAAAAGACTGAATGTTACTAAGAGGGTTGGCGTTGGCGCTACTGTAAATATGGCACATCCTGTTGGCAAGATGATAGGAGTCGTTGCAATCCTTCTGTTGATATTTACCTTCGTGGAACTTATATACGTTGGAATACTTAGTCAGTCGCCAATGGTATTACGAGTTGAAGATGGAAATGTCATATGTCATCAGATGAAGGACGACTATGCTATTTCTATAAGTGATATAGAGGATATATCTTTAGGTTCTGACTCAAGTAGTCTTAAGCTTCGCAAGGAGAGTGGATATGATATGGAGCCGAAGTATAAAGGAAAATATTCGATAGATGATGAAAGTGGTTGTATATCATTTCTTGATTTAGATACAAAAGCTTATATAGTGATCAGAGCTGATGGAAAGAAATATTATATAAATGCACCGAGTGACGAAGAAACTCAGAAAGTTTATAATGAAGTGGTAGAACATATATCTGAATAACAAACCTCCAAAGGCCGTGTACTATGTGATTGATACACGGCCTTTTTTATTTGATTTACCCTGGTTTCGATTTTTCTTGACAAGACGATAAAAACCGTGTATTGTTTGTATTACAAAAGATAATACAAACAATACACGGTTTTGAGGTAAAAGATATGTTAGTTATAAAGAACTTAGATAAGATTTATAAAGGAACAGATAAAGGAATAAGGGATATATCCATAAATGTCGAAGCTGGTGATATCTACGCATTTATCGGACATAATGGTGCAGGTAAGACAACACTTCTTAAGTCTATAACAGGAATACATGAGTTTGATAGTGGTGAAGTCGTAATCGATGGAATAAATATCAAGGATAACCCCATGGAGGTTAAGAGGAGGATAGCATATATCCCAGATAATCCTGATATCTATGAGTTTATGACCGGTATTCAGTATCTTCAATTTGTGGCAGATATCTACAATGTATCTGCCGCAGAGCGTGAGCAGAAGATTACAGAATATGCAGATAAGTTTGAGATTACAAGTTCTTTCGGTGATCTGATTTCGTCATATTCTCATGGTATGAAGCAGAAGCTGGTTATAATATCGGCACTTCTTCATAGCCCGAAGCTCCTAATAATGGATGAACCCTTTGTCGGACTTGATCCTAAAGCAGCTTTTATCCTGAAGGAGATAATGAGAGAGATGACAGAGCAGGGAAGTGCGATATTCTTCTCAACACATGTGCTTGAAGTTGCTGAGAAGCTCTGTAACAAGGTGGCAATCATAAAGAGTGGAAAACTTCTTGCAAGCGGAATGATGAGTGAAGTTGTTAAGGATGGAGAGTCCTTGGAAGAACTCTTTATGGAGAGTGTTTAGTAATTAATTATGATATTGACTTGGAAAGATTTGGAGGCTGAATAATGAATATTCGTACTCTTATAAAAATGGAATTAATTAATTTTCTTGGAATAAATGAACTGCGTCATGTGAAGGATCCAGCAGTAAAGAAGCAGAAGGGATTTCTCTTTGGAGTTCTCTTGGTTCTGTACTTATTCCTTGCAGGATATGTAGTTATGCAGAGCGTTCTTCTTGGGAAGATTGGAGCTACTAAGTATATTCCAGTTTTATACTTTGTTCTCGCTGGAATGATTAACCTGGCAGTTGGAATCTATAGAGCAAAGGCTGCTATCTACAGGGAAAGTGATCTGGAAATGGTATCAGCACTTCCAATTGATGGAAAGAGCATAGTAGCATCAAGAGTTTTCAGAATGTATTTTGATAATCTGATCGTAGGACTTGCTGTAATCATCCCTTCTATGATTGTTTATGGTATCAAGATAGGATGTGGAGTATTGTTTTATATCTCTATTCTTCCTGTATGCATAGTAAGTCCTATACTTCCAACAGCTATTGCAGCATGGGTTGGAATAATATTTGCAGCAATTATAGCAAGGAACCGTCATAAGGTTCTAACTGAGGTAATACTTGTGCTTGTAGTTGTTATAGGTTCATTTGCAGTAAGCGGTATTATCTCATCTAAGGCTGGAGTTGGAACGGTAAGTAGTCTTGCAGAGAGAAAAGAGTTAAATGAAGAGATAAATGCTGAGCTTTCACGTATGATCAGTGAGAAGATGGTTAGTTTTGAAAATGCATTTCCTCCTGTAAAGATAGTGGGAGAAATGCTGACAAATACTGACTTTGCTGAGCTTGCAGTATATGCACTCATTTCTCTAGCAGTAATAATACTGACGAGTTTGATAATTGGAAAATATTTCTTCAGTATCTCTCGCAGACTTTTTGTTACAGAGGCACATAGAGATTACAGCATCTCAGAGCTTAAGAAAGAATCTGTGATGAAGGCTCTGATTAAGAAAGAGGCATCAAGATATTTTTCATCTGGAATATATGTATCTAATACGATAGTTGGTCCGGTTATGGCAGTAGTATTTGCTGTGGCTTTAGGCTTCGTAGATATAGATAAGATCGTGAAGAGTGCAGGAGAACTTCCGATAGATATGAAGTTTGAAAATGCAATTCCTTATATACTTGCTCTGGTTTTCTGCGTGATGACACTTACAGCATCAAGTGTATCAATCGAAGGAAAGAATTGGTGGATAGTAAGAACCATGCCGCTTAGTGCGAAGGATATTCTTGGTGCAAAGATACTTTTCAATCTGATTTTTGTGGCACCGTTCTATGCACTTATGGAGATAATACTTCTCTTTACTGTAAATGCGGGGCCACTTGAGAGACTTTGGTTGATATTAGTTCCGGGACTTGCAATTCTTTACTCAGTACTTCTTGGAATGATGTGTAATCTGAAGTTCCCTAAGTTTAACTGGGAAAATGAAACAGAAGTAGTTAAGCAGGGTGCGGCTACAGGACTTAGTATGCTTGGAGTACTTCCACTTATTCTTTTTGCAGGTGGTGCAGCAGTAATAACAGGGTCGGCTCATCATTTACTTAGCGTTGGTTATATAGTAGTTATGAGTACTATCTGCTGGGTATTTTATAGTAAGATAAGCAGATTCGATATTCAGAAATTAGATTGACATAATGTTTTGAGTACCTAGAAAGGAAACTAAAATGAACGATAAAATGGATAAGAAAAAAATTATAAAGTTTGTTGTTATTACATATATAATCGTATGGGCAATTGAGATACCCGTATCTATATATTATGTGAAGAATCCGGGGAAGGTTGGAAATAGTGTTTTTAGAATTGGAATGGTTATAGCTATGTATGTGCCTCTTTTGATTGCATTCATCTTGAATAAGACGCTTAAAGGTATGGGATGGAAACCGAAATTAAAGGGAAATATAAAATGGATATTCTGGGCTATACTTGTTCCGGCAGTAGTTGTAATACTTGGAGCAGTACTTTTTTATGTTCTTTATCCGGATCTTTTTGATTCTACTGCTTCATCATATCTAAGAAAACAGAGTGAGGATTTGGGAGTAGATATGATAGGGCAGCTTGAGTCTCAGGGTATTACTCCTAGATTATATGCCGGAATTATGGTGATTTCGTCTGTAACATATGCCGGATTTATAAATATGTTCGTTGCAGTTGGGGAGGAAGCCGGTTGGAGAGGCTTTCTTTATACGGAACTTAGAAAAGGATTTGGAAGAGTATCTACCTGGATTATAGGTGGAGTTATCTGGGCGGCGTTTCATTTCCCTATAATGCTAATAGCCGGATATGAATATGGCACTAATTATCTTGGTGCTCCTGTACTTGGACTTATAGTTTTCTCGATTAATTGTATAGTGAATGGAATGCTACATGAGATTATTTATGATAAAACAAAATGTATATGGTTCCCAGCACTTTTGCATGGGGTATTTAATGCAGTGGCTAATGTGCCGCTCAGTTTTTGGAATATGAATGCTGAAGAAAAAGCAAGTAAGCTGATGATTCTAGGACCTGCTGCAAATGGCATACTAGGAATGATTCCAATGGTAATCTTTGCTGTGATTATGGCTGTGATGGTGATGAGAGGAGAAAACGGAAAGACCTACAATAGATAGACTAATCTATAATGCAACTAAATATAACATAAACTATAAGGAAATGTTCGCTTTACTTGGTGGACATTTTCTTTTTTACAAGTAAAATTAAATCAACCAAATGTTAATAATAATTGCAAAGGTGGGATAGATATGAGAAAGTATTACTTAGACAACATTAGATGGATTACAGTTGTGATCGTTGTTATATACCATGTATTTTATATGTACAATGCTGAAGGTATTCTGGGAGGAATTGGTCAGATTACCAATCTGACTGTTCAGCCGTACGATATCTTCATGTATCTAGTATATCCATGGTTTATGCCGGTGCTATTTTTAGTGGCAGGTATAAGCTCAAGGCTGTATCTGGATAAGCATACGAATAAGGAATTTATAAAGAGCAGAACAACAAAGCTTCTTGTTCCTTCCACAATCGGACTTTTCGTATTTCAGTTTATACAGGGATATGTAAGTATGAGTCTGTCTGATGGAGCAGCTGAACTAGTATCTATGGGCGTTCCTAAGTTTGTTATGTATCTCATTATGGTCGCATCAGGAAGTGGAGTACTATGGTTCGTTCATCTTCTTTGGATATATAGCGTGGTGCTTGTGCTTGTAAGAAAGATAGAGAAGGGAAAACTTCTTGAGGCTGGTTCTAAGACACCGCTTTGGCTGATAATTCTTTTCTTCTTCCCTATCTGGGGAGCTGCACAGATACTTAATGCACCCATTATTGCGGTATATAGAGTTGCTTTATATTTTGTATTCTTCATGCTGGGCTACTATGTATTTTCAAATGAAGAAGTAATGGATAAGCTGAAGAAGTATGCAGTGGCATGTATCTTAATCGGAGTAGCGCTCTCTATTACATTTGCAGTTTTAAACTTCATTGTTCGTGGTGGAACTAACTATGCTGATAAGCCAGTTAATAGAGGACCACTCTACGCAGCATGTGCTTATTTTGGTTCCCTTGCAATGCTTTCAGGTATGGCAAGATTTGGAGACTTTAGTAATGGCTTTACAAAGTGGATGAGTAGTCATAGCTTTGGACTCTACGTATTCCATTATCTTGGAATATCTACTGTTGCGCTTGTTTTCGCGAAGAATGCAATTCTACCTGCGCCTCTTTGCTACCTTCTCAGTCTTGTAGCAGGATTTGCATTCGGATACGGATTATATGTCATCATTAGTAGGATTCCTTTCTTCAGATGGGCAGTACTAGGAATCAGTAAGAAGAAGGTTCAGAAGAATAAGGAGTAAATATATGTTTAATGAAAATATTGTTCGACTTAGAAAGTTAAATCAGATGACTCAGGAGGATATAGCTGAGGCGGTTGGTGTGTCCAGACAGGCAGTTGCCAAGTGGGAAAGCGGTGAAACAATTCCTGATCTTGAGAAGTGTAAGCTACTCGCTGAGCTCTTCGGTGTGTCTCTTGATGATCTGGCAAACTATGAACCAGAGGATAATTTGGGACTGGATGTTCCTCCGAAGGGGAAACACCTCTTCGGCATGGTTACAGTTGGCGATAAGGGACAGATAGTCATACCTGCAAGGGCTAGGAAACTTTTTGATATATCACCCGGTGACCAACTGGTTGTATTAGGTGATGAGTCTCAGGGATTGGCTATCATAAAAGCAAAGGATTTCCTTAATATGGCAAATATGATAAGGAATGCTGTAAAAAAATAAAAGGATTAACTACTATGAATAGATTTAAAAAGGTTGGCGCTGTTGTTCTTATTATAATTATTAATATTTTAGTGTTTGGTATAATTCCACTGAATGTACTGCTGATATGGAAGGATTTTCCACAGTGGATTATGATAATCGCTTCAGTTGTGGATATAGCGATTGTTTTGCTTTTAGCTAGGAAGACATTTTCTGGGAAAGCAGCAAAGATAATTGCAGTAACTATTACGTGTGTTTTTACAGTTATTTGTGTACTTTTTGCATATGCCTGCCCGTACTGGAATAGTGATGGTCACAAGTCAAACAGGCCGATTCATTACTATGAGAATTCGGATCTTACAAAGAAAGAGGCACTGGACACGCTTGAGGAGGTCATGGACTACCTGAGAAAGTATCATATATCTTTCGCAGATGGACTAACAACTGAGGTACAGGCAAAGTATGAGGAAGTCAGGGCTGATTTTGAGTCAAAGGATACAGTCAAGAGAATAGAGTTAATTCGTGGCGTAAGAAGTATACTGCATGAGATAAATGATGCACATGCGTCATTTAATTCGTGGGACCCTGTACTGCTATCGGATGGTCCTGAGATGGAGAGCAAAGGTTATAGTATATATACTGTAAATGGATTAACAGAGGACCAGCTGAAGGAGCTGGTAGAGCCCTATTATTCTTACGAAACACCGCGCTTCATTAGTGTAGATATGGAAAACTTGTTTTATCTAGATCTATGTGGAGTTGAGGCACCTTTTGAGGTCGTCTGGAAGAATGAGGATGGAGACGAGGAATCCCGCACTTATAGCCGTGATGACTTTATAAATGTTGATGAATACTGTGATCTTCAGGATAAGTACCTTCCATCAGATAATAGTAATGATGATTATGTATATTATGAGATAGACGAAGAAAAGAGTCTTGCTATACTTACGCTAAAACATTGCTGGACAAGTGATCACTACAGGGATGTGCTTCGTGAAATGTTTACAGAGATAAACACGAAAAAGATTAAAAATCTTGCAATTGATCTAAGAGGTAATGGCGGTGGCGACACATATGTTGTAAATGAACTGTTTAAGTACCTTCCGATAGACGAATATTATCAGGTAGACGACTTTAGAAAAATAAGGTGGAACTATCTAATGTTTGATTTTGATCAACGTGGTAAAACTAAGAATAAGAGAGTTGCAGAGCTTGAGTTTGATGGAAATCTGTATGTGCTTACAGATGAGGATTCATTTTCTTCAGCCATGATTTTTACTGAAATGATAGTAGACAATGGCCTCGGAAAGGTAATTGGAGAGTCGCCTGCGGAGTCCTGTAACAGCTGCGGCGAGATTACGCAGTTCTATTTCGAGGATATCGGAATGTGGCTTTCGGTGTCAACCGCCTACAGCACTCGAATAGATGCATCGAAAGGAGATTATATCGAATCTGATTATCCTTGCAAAGGGGAAGAAGCGATTGAAACGTTATATGGTATTGTCAGTGACAACTAATGCTGCAGGGAGGTATTATGATAGTGGATATCTCTTATATAAGTGCACACGATTTTAATATGAAGACCCATAAGGTGAGTGTTACAGATGATAGAAGAGTCGTGATCACGACAACATTAGAAGTAAGTACCTCATCATTCTGCATTGCTTTTGCCATTATGTAGCAGGTTACAGTTGTTGGAGAAGCCAGCATTATCAGAATAGCAACCAGCTCTGAACCTGCAAAACCAAGCTTTACAGCTATAGGGATAAAGAATGCTGGAAGTGCTATTAGTTTTATTGCAGAAGCAATCACAGCAGGCTTTAGTCTTGTCAGTGCAACCTTAAGATCGAATCCGCCTCCGATAGCAATAAGTGCCATAGGTGTAGCTGTTGCAGAGATATAGGATATTGTTTTCATTGGTATAGCAGGCATACTTATTCCAAGGTTAACCCAAAGAAGTCCGGCTCCAATTCCTAGGATTATAGGATTTGTCAGAACACCTTTTACCGCTTTACGGATTTCTTTCTTTATATGATCATTTTTTTCAGAAGTCTCCTTTTGTTCATTTAAAGAGCTGTCTGATCTGTGAGAGATTTTTCCCATATCAGCAGAGAATACAAGTATAATAACTGATAGCACATTAAAGAATGGAACAGCAGAAGCTATCATCAGTGGTGCCATTCCGGCATTACCACAGATGTTTTCTACAAAAGCAACCCCCAAAATGGCTGCGCTGCTCCTTACGGATGCTTGTGTAAAGGCACCAACCATGCTTTTGTCCTTTAAAATCAGGTAAGTAAGAAGCCATGTAAGTAGAAACATTATAAATGTGATGACAATGCAGAAGGATATAAATCTTCCATTGATATTCGAGGTAATATCAGTAAAAGCAAGATCCTTGAATAGCATCACAGGAAGTGCAACCTTAAAAACATACTTGTTAGTTACATTTACAAACTCATCATTTATTAGATGAAGCTTTTTAAGAATATAACCAAGAAGTATGACCAAAAAAACAGGTATTGTTGCATTTAAACTAAAGATAAAGTTTTCCATAACGTTCTGTATTTTACATGAACGGATAATTAGAGTCAATTTCAAATATGTCACAACAGTTTTTAGTGCTAAAGTAAAAAGAAGATACATTTTGGTGAAGTATCTTCTTTTTTTGTTTTTCTTATTATTTTAGATTATAATTTTTTTAATCCTGTAAGAAATCTGATGTTTTTGTCGTATATAGTTATAGATGGATTCATTTTCAGTCATGCATGACTAGACTATGTAAGGAGAAAAGTAGTGTTTAGAAAGATAAATGAAAAGAATTATATAGACCGGCTACGTGCCAAAGATGAGCGGGCGCTGGAATATGTGGTAGCTCAATATGGTGGTCTTCTTTATTCGATTCTACATAAATACCTTCATCTTATACCTGATGATATAGATGAATGCTTTGATGATGTAATGATGAAGGTATGGGAAAATGCTTCAAAGTTCGACGAAGAAAGAAGCAGCTTTAAAAACTGGCTTGCTGCGATAGCAAGGTATCAGTCGATAGATTACCTAAGACGAGCAAAGAGAGAAGGCGTAGGAGAGAATAAGATATCCTTGGATGATTCTGAGTGTGAAACTGGAACTGAGGACTTAATGCTAAAACTCATAGAAGACGAGATAGATGATGGAACTGAAGAAATACTGGGCTGCCTATCTCCACTAGACCGTGAAATATTTAGAAGACATTATATTAAGGGCGATAGTATAGAAGAAGTAAGTGATGATATGAATATGACTAAAGGACAAGTGTACACACGAATGTCCAGAGGAAAAAAGAGACTTAGGGATTATTACATAAATTGTAAGGAGAGTTCGTATGAAAGATGTATATGATATGCTAAATGATGTTAATATAGATTTAGATGTTTTTGAGGATGCACCACTATCTGACATTCAGATAGGTAAGGTAAATAGTAGACTGAAGAAGCGCTGTGCTAAGGAAAAGAAAGCCTCACAGAAGACCGCTATATGGGCAGGAAGAGCTGCAATACTTGTTCTTGGATGTATGGTATTTGGTGGTGGTGTATATGCTGCTACACAGTACAGAAAGAATGTAAAGGACGATTTCAGAATTAAATCAGAAGACGCGGTAGTTGTTTCTGAGGAAGATAATAAGGTTACTATGGAAATCCATGATGATGTCACAGGAGGAAGTGCCACATTTAATGTAGAATCAGAAGGAAAGGCTGAAGCTAAGATAGTAAATATAAGCAGTGCTGGACCAAATGTAAAGGTAGGAGTAGAGCTTGAGTTTAATGATGATGTAGATCTTACTGAATTACAGAATAGTATTGAAGAGGTGTCTGGTTATGGCGTTGGAGGATCCTGGAGTACTATTACTAATTCTAATAGAATTAATCTAAAGGCGTTTCTGGATGGAAGAGAAGTAGAGTGCTGGGGAAATGAATCAAGATTTGATGGACAGAAGTTATATTTGGATCTTTTTATGGGCAACATGTTTGAGGATAATATTAAAGCTCTTGAAGAATATAATGAATCAAATGTACATGAGCCGCTAACAGTTAATTCAACACAGGAAGAGATTGATGCTCATTTTGCAGAAATAGAACAGTTTCTTGAAGCGCCAGATTATGCAAGTGGTACTATTCAGATAGATCTTGAATTTCCTGAGGAACTTGGTGGATTGTATTCATTTACAACAGATATTGATGATTATATTGTAGATGAAGATAAAGAAATCATAAGTATTGATCCAATTGTTGGAGAGTCAGATATGTATGGAGATAAACAGAAGATGACTGTTGATAGCTATTCAATAGGTGCTACAGGATTTCAGGTTTATGGTACATTTGACTGTAATTGGGAAACTTTCTATGATGAGTGTGAAAAGGCTGGAGTTGAAGCGAGTATAGATCTTAATGTAGTAGCATGGGACGACCTTGGCAATAAATATCTTTTGATTCAGTGCGGTAGCCCTGATGGTACTCCGGAACGTTATGTTGCGACTTTATATGATAATGCAACAGGTTTGAAGCAATTTAGTCTAGATGATGGAGTTGATTATAAGAGTGAGTGGGATGATAATATGACAAAGTTATCCTTTGCTGTGCAGCGAAGAGTATGGACTCAGGACTCATCTGGAAATGAAACGAAGACGTGTGAACTCGTATCTGATACAAGAACAATAGATATTCCACAGAATTAGCTCATTTCTCTTTTTGGTTGAATCAATTTCTACTTTTTTTTATAATGATAAAATAAAAAAGTGGAGGAATAGATTATGAGTGAATCAATGAAGGATTTTGAATCAATGCTAGAAGAATCTTATAGTATGATGGGTGATGGAGTACATGATACAGATGCGCTTCTGGCATGGAAGAAAGCTGAAGAACTTAAGGAGTCACAGGAGAATATAACTGTTACTGTAACAGAGGTAGTAAAAGGTGGAGTAGTTGCTGACTTTGAAGGAATCAGAGCATTTATTCCTATCTCAAAACTGTCTCTAGAGAGAATAGATAACTGTAATTCATTCCTTGATCAAGAACTTGAAGTCAGAGTTTTTGAAGCAGATATGGATGATGATAAGCTGATTCTGTCGGCTAAAGAAATCCTTAGAGAAAGACAGGAAGATAGTAAAAAGAAGAAGATGTCAGATATCACGGTTGGACAGATTCTTCACGGAACAGTTGCAACGATCAAGGATTATGGGGCATTTATTGATTTAGGTGATGGTCTGTCAGGTCTTGTTCATATCTCACAGATAGCACATAAGCGTATTAAGCACCCAGGAGTTGTTCTGAAGGAAGGTCAGGAAGTGGATGTTAAAGTCATCGAGATTAAGGATGGCAAGTTATCACTTTCTATAAAGGCTCTCTTAGATGAATCTGATGAAGAATCATTTGATGCTAGTGAAGTTAACATCCCTGAGTCAGAAGATATAGGTACATCTCTTGGAGACCTCTTAGATGGTCTGAAGTTTGACTAAATGAAGGGTTAGCCTTCGGTTAGTTCCCAGAAGACGATAGAACTTGCTGCTGCTACATTTAGAGAATCTACATTATGCTTCATTGGAATCTTGACGGTATAATCGCTTTCCTCAAGTACTTTATCGGATAGCCCAAAGCCCTCATTTCCCAGTATTATAGCAAGCTTTTCTTCGGACTTTAGACGAGGATCATTTATATTAATTGAATTATCTGTAAGTGCCATTGCGGCTGTTTTAAATGAGAGCTCATGTAGCTCCTTTATATAAGCAGCGGTTGTGGCACTTTTTTTATCAAGTTTTGTCCAAGGAACCTGAAATACCGTACCGACACTGACTCTTGATGCACGTCTGTATAGAGGATCTGCAGAAGAGGAAGTGAGTATAACGGCATCGATTCCAAGTGCTGCGGCTGATCTGAACATAGCTCCAACATTTGTTGGATTTTCTACATCATCAAAGACAGCTATTCTAGTAAATCCGCTAACTAACTCAGAAAGAGTAGGAAGTGGTTTTCTTTTCATAAGTGCAAGAACACCACGAGTTATATTAACGCCTGTAAGCCCTGCTATAGTATCATAGTCACCAACATATACAGGGATAGGTAAGTCAGATATTCCAAACTGCTTACAGTATGTATCGGCCAGTGATTCAAGCATAACGAAGGATATAGGTTCATATCCTGCTGCCAGGGCTCTTTCGATAACCATAGGACTTTCAACTACAAAAAGCCCCAGCTCTGGTTCAAAATAGTGTAGGAGTTGAGTCTCATTTGTGTTAAAATATAGTCCGAGTTCGGATGCAGTATTAGCTTTGTTAATATATTCGTAATTCATAATAGTTAGAAATATATCATAGAATAAAGGGAGGTTCAATATGCCATTTATTGATTCAAAGATTACTGTAAAGGTTAGTGATGAGAAGAAGGAAGTTCTTAAGGCAAAGATTGGAAAAGCTGTATCTATTATAGGAAAGCCAGAGAGTTTTCTGATGGTAGGGTTTGAGGATGAATATACTCTATATTTTGCTGGAAATAAGCTTGAGAAGGGTGTTTATGTCTCAGTAGATGTATTCGGTTCTATCAATGGTTCACAGGCTGATCAGATGACTGCAGAAATCTGCAAGATTTATGAGGAAGAGCTTGGTATTCCTGGAAACAATATATATGTTGAGTATCGTGGTACCTCAGATTGGGGATGGAACGGTAGAAATTTCTAGTTCGGAGAGAGTAGTTTTATGAATAATCCGATTCTAAAGAATAAGATATATCTTTATCTTACAGAGTTTTTTGCGGGAATGTCAGTGATGGCAGTTGAACTGGGAGCCAGCAGATTACTTGCTCCTTACTTCAGCTCATCGCAGATTGTATGGACTATCATTATCGGAACCATCATGATAGCTATGGCGCTTGGAAATATCATGGGCGGAAGATGGGCAGATAAGAATCCGAATCCAGATAAGCTCTATGGACGCATTATAATAGCAGCCATATGGATAGCACTGATTCCTGTGGTTGGAAAGTATATAGTTATTGGAATCTCAGCGTTGCTGGTATTTACTATAAGTACGAACTTTCTGGTAATCGCTGCCTTTGCAGCTTGTATGATCGTTTTTGTTTTTCCACTGTTTCTTCTTGGAACAGTTACACCGTCTCTTGTTAAGTATACGGTGGACAGTCTGGATGACAGTGGTAAGGTGGTTGGATATCTAAATGCATCTAACACTATTGGAAGTATTATAGGTACCTTTGTTCCAACATTTATCAGTATTCCTGCAGTTGGTACGAGTATTACATTCCTTATCTTTGCTGGAATACTTCTCCTACTTGCTATAGTTTACTTCGTATCAGGAAAGAAGCGTTCAGTTAAGGCTGTAGTGGGAGTGATACTTTTTCTTATTTCCTGTATTTTTGGACATGGAGATTCATTTGCTTTCTGGCAGCATGATCTGACCTATGAAGGAGAGTCAATCTATAACTACCTTCAGGTTTATGAGGACGACTCTAAAGTGGTGTTGTCGACAAATGTGCTCTTCGGAGTTCAGTCTGTGTATCGTAAGGAAAAGACACTTACTGGAATGTATTATGACTATGCCATGGCAGCGCCTTATATGGCAGGGATAAAGAAAAAGGATAGGCCACTAAAGGTTCTGATCCTTGGTATGGGTACAGGAACCTATGCTACTCAGTGTCGCAGATATTTTGGAGATATTAGTATTGAGGGAGTTGAGATAGATCAGAAGATTACTGATCTTGCCCATGAATATTTTGAACTTCCAGAAGATATTAAAGTTACAACCTATGATGGAAGAGCCTATCTTGAAGCACTAAATGCACAAGATAAATCTTCAGTTGGAGATGTAAGTGAAGAACAGGCTGAAAGCATGGGATATGATGTCATAATGGTTGATGCATATCAAGATATAACTATTCCATTTCAGATGTCATCAGTTGAGTTTTTTACATTGGTTGAGGAACAGCTTAATAAGAATGGCGTTATGGTTGTTAATATGAATATCAAGTCGGATGGTCAAAATGGAGCAGGGATGAATGATTACTTAGCTGATACCATCTCTGAAGTTTTTTCCGAGGTTTATACCATAGATGTTCCAAACAATACGAATAGAGAACTTTTTGCATCTAACAATCCGGATATGATCAGGGATTTCCAGGAAAACTTTGCAGAAGAAGAGGATGCTGGTTTACATGAGTTGATGACTAAGGTTACTCTTGGACTAATTATGCATTCTTCTGGTGGTAACATATTAACGGATGATAAGGCTCCTGTAGAGCTACTGAGTATGCAGGCGATTGATGCACTGATCCGTGATGAAGTGGATTACTACAAAGAAATATATGAAGAAGAAGGATTACAAGGTTTACTTGATTCGTTTTAAATTAACCGAGTAATGTTGTAAATGTTGTCATGAGTATTGTGATAGTGAATATTGAAGCAAGGGTGGAGATAGCGATTGCTCCTGACAGGAGCTCGGTGTCTTCACCCATTTTTTCACACTGAATAAGTGGGAGATTGCCGATAGGCATTGCAGCCATAAGGCAGAGTCCCATGATTGTAATAGAAGAAAAGCCAGCAATTTTTAATGCAAAGAAGAGAGCCACTGGAACAGCTATCATTCTAACTATTATATATATCCAGATTCTTGGATTCTTTATTCCACTTGTGATATTAGATCTTGCGATTCCAACTCCTAGAAGTGTCATTGATAGGAATACAGTAGCATTTCCGAGATAGCTGATACTGTTGGCAATGATTGGTGGAAGATAGATATTGAACCAGAATATTACAAGGCTTACAACAGCCATGATGGTTCCCGGACTTAGAATCTTCTTAAGGCTAAGCTTCTCCTTACCGTTACTCATTACTATGATACCATGTGTATAGAAGAGAAGACTGTACATTACATTGCATATGATAACGTATAATATAGCATTTTCAGGAAGTATCGCCCTTGCTACAGGTATTCCGATAAATCCTACATTTGTATAAACAGTCATCATATTATAGAATCGACTATCCTCGCCACCTCTTATCAACTTTGGAAAGATAAAGCCAAGTATTACAAGGCCTATATAAAATGAAGCGCCAAGCACTATAGCAACTATAAGATCGTGATGAGTAGCAGTAACATTTCCAGATAGAAGTGATGCGAGAATAAGAGCCGGATTACATACATCCATAACGATAGTAGACATCCTCTGTGATGTGTGATCATCTACGACGCCTCGCTTATATAGAAATATTCCTATACCAACCAGAATGGTAATAACTCCCATCTGTTGTAGAACTATACTTGTACTCATGTTAACGCCTCTTTATAATACAAAATCCTAGAGTTTCAGCTCTTACTTTCTTATAAAAGTTACAACAGTTGATGATTATAGCATAGTTAATAATATATACAAGAAGTATTTCTCTATAAGAGAAAAATAGCCTTTTATAATTGTCATAGATGAATATACATCCTACCTTGTCTTTTTGATATCATTTACCCGAATTAACGGGATGGTGGAAATATTATAGGAAAGCGAGGTGAAAGGATATGTTGACATTGTTTTTTATTTTACTTATGTGTGTTGTATTAGGTGAAGTTTTATTTGTAGCGATAAAACTTGCATGGAAGATAACAAAGATTATCTTTGCTTTACTACTTCTACCAGCAATTATGATAGGACTTGCAGCTGCTGGTTTTATGACTTTAGCAATCATATTACTTCTTGTATGTGGATTAATTGCATTATTTGGTAGTCTTGTGGTTGCGTAATATATCTTTAGAAAAGGGCCTTACATAGCACTCAATATAAGGCTCTCCTGGAATAAAAAAGTGGCAGACGGCTTAGCCGTTTGCCACTTTGTTTTTTTATTATATTAGATACCGAATGGGGTATCATCATTACCTGGGTTAGCAGTTGAATCTGGGTTATAGTATTCATTTCCGCTACCAGCTGAACCGTATGGATCTGTTGGATTAGCGCTGCTAGGGTTACCATAAGGATCCGAAGTATTAGGCATACCTGGATTACCGTAAGGATCCGAAGTATTAGGCATACCTGGATTACCGTAAGGATCTGAAGTATTAGGCATACTTGGACTGCCGTATGGATCTGAGCTTGTATTAAATGGAATAGGTTTTGATGGCGCTGGTGCTGGATCATTTCCATATCCCATTGGATTACTGTTATATCCGCCAGGGTTGCTATTATATCCACCAGGTGCTACTGGAGAAACTGGTGCATTATAGCCATAACCGCCCATTCCTGCAAATGAAGGAATGTAGTAAGGCTGAACGTTTGGTCCGAAGTATCCATTTCTTCTATCAAGGAAGAACTCTGCATATGTTGAATATGTATAAGGAGTTACAAAGAAGATGCTTAGGATACCACAAGTTAGTACGGATAGAAGAGCCCAGCCGATGAAGGAGAGCTCAAGTATAAAGACATCCATCTTGTAACCATCCATCATTCGTCTACTCTGTTCCAAAGCTTCTTTATATCCTATATCTGGATCCTCAGAAAGAATATATGGAACTAGGTAGTATTCGTAACTCTTTATTATTCCAGGAATAACAAGTAGAAGAGACCATAGGAATACAAATAGGTCCTTCATGAATAAAACCTTTACTACATTTCCGTATTTTCCTTTCTTAAATGCATATCCAACCTCGTTGAACTGAGGCTTTTCAAATGAATTGATACAGAAGTATCTTCTACATCCTATAGATAGAGGATTCTTTACAAATATACTTAGAACTGCACCGATTAATGTTGCGATAAGTACGATTGCGGCTATCATAGGTGTCATTGCCTTAACCATATTCTCAGCAAGTGCTTCCTCTGCAGCAGATGAATCGTCATAATCATCGAAGTCAAAATCGTCATCGTCGAGTTCATCGAAGTCGAAATCGTCATCATCATAATCGTAGTTAAATGAATTATGAGAATAATCATTTGTATTAAAGGTTCTGTTGTAAGAAGAATAGCTGGCAGATCCAGAACCAACACACCATGTAAGAATAAGTGCTACACCGACACATGGCCAGTAGTTTCTTTGAAAAGCACTTTTTCCTTTTTCTTTTAGATAAGCTCTGTCAATCATTTTTAACCTCCATTTCCTGTTGACTAGTCGCATAAAAAACAATAAAGATTATACGATATTAGTATATAATTGTCTATATTTTGGTATTGTAAAATGATATTTCATGCTTTAAGATTATTTCATAATTATATGTGATTTTAGCAATCACATTGTTATGGGGTGAGAATATATGTATTACTTTATCGTGAATTATACTGGCGGTAGTGGCAAAGCCAAGAAGACCTGGGATAGGGTTCATCTACTGCTTAAACAGAAGGGTATTGAGTATAAAGCATACGTTACAAAATATGGAGGACATGCTTCAGAACTTGCAAAGAGAATATCGGAGCTTGAGGAAGAAGATATAAGACTTATAGTTGTTGGTGGAGATGGAACCATAAATGAGGTTCTAAATGGTATTACAGATTTTGAACGTATAAGATTTGGTGTTATACCTACTGGTTCTGGAAATGATTTTGCCAGAGGTATGAATATTCCAAGGAATACAGATGAAGCACTTGATAAGATACTATCCTCTACTAGAGGAATGGATATAGATCTCGGAGAAGTAACAACCGAGAGTGGATATAGAAGAATATTTGGTATAAGTTCAGGTATAGGTCTTGATGCGATAGTATGTAAGAAGATGCTTAACTCAAAGACCAAGAATTTCCTTAACAGATTCAAGATAGGACATATAGCGTATATCCTGCTTACAATTTCTACACTGTTTACCATGGAAACATATAAAGTTAAAGTATGGATGAAGCTTCGTGATTCAGAGGGAGGAGAACAGTCCCTTAGTTTTAAGGATCTTATCTTCCTGGCTGCTATGAACTTCCCAGCAGAGGGGGGTGGTGTTCCTATGAATCCTAATGCTAAGGCTGATGATGGAATGCTATCAATATGTGCAGTAAATGGTATACCTAAGTGGAGAACTTTCCTGATGCTTCCTGTTCTTATGAAGGAAAAGCATATGGGAAAGAAAGGCTTCATGCTGCAGGATGTTGAGTATCTTGTATTTGATGCAGATCGTCCTATGGTACTTCACGGGGATGGCGAGTATCTAGGGGATGAAAAGCATATAGAGATGCGAGTTCTTAGAAATATTCTAAATGTTATGATTTAATATTTTTAGATTAAAAAGAAAGCGAGTGTGGAATTATTCCGCACTCGCTAATTCTGACAATTTTTTGGAACTAAAGAAGTCTGTGATCAGTTCATTATATTCTTCCCACATTGGGAGAGTCTTACATATTTTCTTTCTATTACATTTATACTTCTTATCGGCTATGCATGCTACTGGAGAGAGTGGACCTTCGGTTGCTTCTAGAATCTCTAGTATAGTATATTTTTCTGGAGAACGACTGAGCTTATATCCTCCACCTTTTCCACTGGCGCTAATTACTAGTCCTGCTGAAACCATATCTTTAACAATTATCTCCAGATACTTCTTTGAGATATCCTGTCTTTCGGCTATATCCTTTAGAGGAATTAGGCCATTATCTTTATTTTCTGCAAGATCAATCATTACTCTGATCGCATAACGTCCTTTTGTTGATATCATGACGGTACCTCCTTAAAGATTACTATATTTTTAATAATGTGAAACCTATTATAACGTAGGATTTTAAGGATTTCAATTTAGTAAAATAAACCTTATAGATAAAAACTATAACAATGTATAAAAATATAGGATAGCGATTATAACCTAAACCTATTGACGCAGTAGGTAAATAGTGTTAGTATTCACACAAGTTCACAGAAAATAAGCTTATTGATTCAAATTAAACTTAAACAAAATGATGATTAAAAAAAAGAAATAGGGAAGAAGAAAAGGAGATAAAAATATGAGTAATTACAGATTTGAAACTTTACAGTTACATGTAGGACAGGAACAGCCAGATCCAGCAACAGATGCTAGAGCAGTTCCAATATATCAGACAACATCATATGTGTTCAGAAACAGTGAGCACGCAGCAGCAAGATTTAATCTTACAGATGCAGGAAATGTATATGGAAGAATTACTAATTCAACTCAGGGAGTTCTTGAAGAAAGAATTGCAGCACTTGAAGGTGGTACAGCAGCACTTGCAGTTGCATCTGGAGCAGCAGCAATCTCATATACAATTCAGGCACTTGCAGCAAATGGGGGTCACATAGTTGCACAGGAGACAATCTACGGAGGAAGCTTCAATCTTCTTAGTAACACACTTCCACAGTATGGAATAGAGACAACATTTGTAAATGTACATGATCTTGATGCTGTTAAGTCAGCTATTAGAGAAGATACAAGAGCTATATATCTTGAAACACTTGGTAATCCACACAGTGATATTCCTGATATCGATGCTATAGCAAAGATTGCACATGAAGCAGGACTTCCACTTGTAATAGATAATACATTTGGTACTCCATATCTTATCAGACCACTTGAGCATGGAGCAGATATCGTAGTTCATTCAGCAACTAAGTTCATCGGCGGTCATGGTACAACACTTGGTGGTATCATAGTAGAAGGTGGTAAGTTTGACTGGAAGCAGGGTGGTAAGTATCCACAGCTTACTGATCCAAATCCAAGTTATCACGGCATTTCTTTCTATGATGTACTTGGCGGACAGGCATTTGTAGCATATATCCGTACAATTCTTCTTAGAGATACAGGAGCTGCAATATCTCCATTTAATGCATTCTTACTCCTTCAGGGTGTTGAGACTCTTTCACTCAGACTTGAAAGACATATTGAGAATACACTTAAGGTAGTAGAGTTCCTTAAGAATCATCCAAAGGTAGAGAAGGTAAATCATCCTTCACTTTCAACTCACCCAGATCATGCACTATATGAGAAGTACTTCCCAAATGGTGGAGGTTCAATCTTTACATTTGATATCAAGGGCGGACAGGCAGAAGCTTGGAAGTTTATCGATAATCTTAAGATATTCTCACTTCTTGCAAATGTTGCTGATGTTAAGAGTCTTGTTATACATCCAGCAACAACAACACATTCACAGCTGACAGATGAGGAGCTTGAGGAGACAGGAATCCATCAGAGCACTATTCGTCTATCAATTGGTACTGAGAATATCAATGATATTATCGAAGATCTTGAGAACGCATTTGCAGCCATCTAGGGTTGACAGATTCTATGGAAAGAATAAAATACTAAATTAGATGTAATTTAATACTAAGAAAAGGGGATTTTAACATGAGTAAAATATATAAGGGTACCGCAGAACTCATTGGTAATACACCTCTCGTTGAGGTTGTAAATATAGAGAAGGAACTTGGCCTTGAGGCTACAGTTCTTGTTAAGCTGGAGTATCTTAATCCAGCAGGTAGTGTTAAGGACCGTATTGCTAAGGCTATGATAGAAGATGCTGAGGCAAAGGGTCAGCTTAAGGAAGGTTCTGTAATTATCGAGCCAACAAGTGGTAATACAGGAATCGGTCTTGCAGCTCTTGCGGCTTCTAAGGGTTATAGAATAATCCTTACTATGCCTGAGACTATGAGTGTTGAGAGAAGAAATATCCTTAAGGCATATGGTGCTGAGATTGTTCTCACTGAAGGCGCTAAGGGTATGAAGGGTGCTATCGAGAAGGCTAATGAACTGGCTTCAGAGATTGAGGGAAGCTTTATACCTGGACAGTTTGTGAATCCAGCAAATCCTGCTGTTCATAAGGCAACAACAGGTCCAGAGATCTGGAAGGATACAGATGGAAAGGTTGATATCTTTATAGCAGGTGTAGGTACAGGTGGTACTGTAACAGGTACAGGAGAGTATCTTAAGGAGCAGAACTCTGCAGTTAAGGTTGTAGCTCTTGAGCCAGAAGATTCACCAGTTCTTTCGGAAGGAAGAGCAGGGGCACATAAGATTCAGGGTATTGGAGCGGGATTTGTTCCTGATGTATTAAATACAGAAGTATATGATGAAGTATTTAAGGCTCCTAACGAAGCTGCTTTTGAAACAGCTAAGCTTCTTGCTAAGAAGGAAGGTATCTCTGTAGGTATCTCTTCAGGTGCAGCTCTTTATGCAGCTATTCAGTATGCTAAGAAGCCAGAGAATAAGGGTAAGACAATTGTTGCACTTCTTCCTGATAGTGGCGACAGATATTACTCAACACCAATCTTTACAGATTAATATAGTGTAAGTTACTCATTTAAAATATGTGATATTAGACAGCTATTGCAGCGTAAGTTGTGATAGCTGTTTTTTTGTATTGTTCTTGACATTTGACTCAGATATCATATGATATTAGATATATCTAACTGGTAGGTGAATTATGCGTAAATATGAAGTAACTGGAATGAGTTGTGCTGCTTGTCAGGCTCGTGTTGAGAAGGCTGTTTCGAAGCTTGAGGGGATTGAATCATGTTCGGTCAGCCTTCTTACTAATTCTATGGGAGTAGAAGGCTCGGCCAGTGATGAAGATATAATAAAGGCAGTTGTTGATGCTGGATACGGTGCCAGCGTCATAGATCTCTCAACTACAACAAGTGCAGAGTCTATAGAAGAGTCCTTAAAGGATAAGGAGTCTCCTATATTAGTGCGCCGTCTTATAAGCTCGGCCGTACTTCTTATTCTTCTGATGTACCTTTCTATGGGGCATATGATGTTAGGATGGCCTATCCCTTCTGGTTTACATAATCCGGTAATTGTCTCTTCTATAGAAATGATTCTTGCACTTGCAGTTATGATCATTAATAAGAAGTTTTTTGTAAGTGGATATAGATCATTATTTTCAGGGGCTCCTAACATGGATACCCTTGTTGCACTTGGCAGTACAGCTTCATTTGGCTATAGCCTTGTAGAGCTTTTCCTTATTATAAAGGCCTACCAGTCAGAGGATATGGGGATAGCCATGGAATATGCTATGAATCTATATTTTGAATCAGCGGCTATGATTCCTACACTAATTACGATAGGTAAGCTTTTAGAGGCAAAATCTAAGGGGAGAACTACAGATGCTTTGAGGAGTCTTGTTATGCTGACACCTAAGGAAGCAAGCATTATCCGTGACGGTGAAGAAAGAAAGGTTCCTATCGAAGAAGTATCTGTTGATGATATATATGTACTTAGAGCGGGAGACTCAGTTCCTGTCGATGGCGTAGTTATAGAGGGAAGTTCTGCTATAGATGAGTCAGCGCTTACTGGAGAGAGTATACCAGTTGATAAGTCTGAAGGAGATATAGTATCGGCTGGAACCATTAATTCAAATGGATTTCTTAAATGTCGCGCAACTAGAATTGGTGAGGATACAACTCTTTCTCAGATACAGAAGCTAGTGAGTGATGCGGCTGCGACGAAAGCACCCCTTGCCAGGATAGCAGATAAAGTGTCTGCCATCTTTGTCCCAGTAGTTATGCTTATAGCGATAATTACATTTATAGTTTGGATGCTACTTGGTCAGGAACCAGGCTTCGCTATTGCAAGAGCTATTTCGGTTCTTGTAATCAGCTGTCCATGTGCACTTGGACTTGCAACACCTGTTGCGATAATGGTTGGAAATGGTGTTGGTGCACGAAATGGTATTCTATATAAGACGGCGGAAGCTTTGGAAGGCGCGGGGCGTATAGGCGTAGTTGTATTAGATAAGACAGGTACTATAACCAAGGGAACCCCTGAGGTTGCAGATGTTGTTCCAGCAAATGGAGTAAGTAGCGAAGAACTACTAACAGTTGCCTATAGTCTTGAAAGGCTATCTGAACATCCACTTGCTTCTGCGGTTGTTAGATATGTAGAAAGTAGAATGGAAAGTGTAGCAGGGGATATAGATATAACAGACTTTGAGACTATTGCAGGTGCGGGAGTTCGAGGATCTTCTAAAAATGATATAGCTGGAGATGGATGGAGCCTTAAGAAGAGCGCTAGATTAGAAGGTGGAAGTCTTAAGCATATAAGTCCTTCTGAAGAACTGCTTGTTAAGAAAACAGAAGAACTATCTTCCGGAGGAAAGACACCGCTTCTTTTCAGTGTAGATGGAAGAGAGCTGGGTATTATAGCGGTTGCTGATCAGATAAAAGAGGATAGTATATCAGCTATAAAAGAACTGAAGAATATGGGTGTCTACACAGTTATGTTAACCGGCGATAATGAGACTACAGCTAAATCAATCGCTGATAAAGTAGCTGTAGATAAGGTTGTTGCTGGAGTTATGCCAGATCAGAAAGAGATGGTGATAAGTTCGCTACAAGAGATTATGTCAACTAAAAGTACTGGGCATAAATCAAATGCTGATGGCAAACATATAAAAGTAGCTATGGTGGGGGATGGCATAAATGATGCTGTTGCCCTTACACGTGCTGATACTGGATTTGCTATAGGCGCAGGAACAGACGTAGCGCTTGATGCCGCTGATATAGTCCTAATGAAAAGTAGTATAAGAGATACTGTGGCGGCTATAAGGATGAGTCGTAGTACTATTACGAATATATATCAGAATCTGTTCTGGGCATTTTTCTATAATGCTCTATGTATTCCACTAGCTATGGGAGTATATGGTATAGCCATGAAGCCTATGTATGGTGCAGCAGCTATGGCGCTTTCTAGTGTATTTGTTTGTCTTAATGCACTTAGACTTAATCTGGTTCATTTATATGATTCATCCAGAGATAGCGACAGGCATAGAGTGGATGAGAAGATACTTAGCGAAGTATTAGATAAAGTAATAGTGGATATAAGGAATCAGAATGATAAACAAGAAAGTATAAAAGAAAATAATAAAGATAATAAAGGAGGAGATTCTAGTACGATGAAGAAAGTTATTAAGATTGAAGGAATGATGTGTGCTCATTGTGAGGCTACAGTGAAGAAGGCTCTTGAAGCAATTGACGGTGTATCTAGTGCAGTCGCTAGTCACGAGAAGGGCATTGCAGAGGTTGAGCTTGAGAAGGAAGTATCTGATGATATTCTTACCAAAGCAGTGACTGATAAGGATTATGAGGTTATCGGAATTGAGTAGTTTACATAAATCATTTCAAATATAAATTAATGTATTTGTGGAAAGTTTTTTCGTTAAAATTTACAAGAAATTTTAAGTTGCACCAAATACCCCTTTTATAGTAGAGTTATGGGGTACGAAAATTCGTTTGGGAGGACAGCAATATGGTTACAAATATTTCAGACGCAATCAAGTATGTTGGCGTTGATGATCATGAGCTTGATCTGTTTGAGGGACAGTATATTGTACCTGATGGAATGGCATATAATTCATACGTTATTATAGATGAGAAAACAGCTGTTATGGATACAGTTGATGCAAACTTTGCAGATGAGTGGGTTTCAAATGTTAAGACTGCACTCGATGGTAGAGACCTTGATTATATCGTGGTTCAGCATATAGAGCCTGACCATGCTGGTAGCTTCAAGGTTGCTATAGATTCATTTCCAAATGCAAAGATAGTTGGAAATGCAAAGACTTTTACCATGCTTGGTCAGTTCTTTGATGGACTTGATATAGAGGATAGAAAAGTAGTTGTGACTGAGGGCGATACTTTATCTCTTGGTACACATGAACTTACATTTATTCTGGCTGCTATGATTCACTGGCCAGAAGTTATGATGACATATGAGAAGAGTGAGAAAGTGTTCTTCTCAGCAGATGCATTTGGCAAGTTTGGCGCGCTGGACTATGATGATCCAGAAGGCTGGGCTTGTGAAGCAAGACGTTACTACTTTGGTATAGTTGGTAAGTATGGAGTTCCTGTTCAGGGACTTCTGAAGAAGGCTGCAGCTCTTGATATCGAGAAGATTCTGCCACTTCATGGACCTGTACTTCCAATGCCTGGTGACGAGCTTAGCTACTATATAGATACCTATAATACATGGAGCAGTTATGAGCCAGAGACTCATGGAGTATTTGTTGCTTATGCTTCAATTCATGGAAATACAGCTAAGGCTGCAGAGAAGCTTGCAGAGATGCTTGAGGCTCGCGGTGAGAAGGTTGCTATATCTGATATTTGTAGAGAGGATATGGCTGAGTGTGTAGAAGATGCATTTAGATATGACCGTATGGTTATCTGCTCATCAAGTTATGATGGCGGTATCTTCCTTCCAATGCATGATTTCCTGAATCACCTGACTGTTAAGACATATCAGAACCGTAAGGTATTCATTATGGAAAATGGTTCATGGGCTCCTAGTGCTGCAAGAACAGCTAAGGGTATCATAGAGGGGTGGAAGAATGTTACTCTTCTTGATCCAGTAGTAACAATAAAGAGTACTATGAAGGATAGTGATATCCCTAACATAGAAGCGCTGGCTGATGCTATCGTTGAAGCTGGTAAATAAGTAAACTTGCATTAGTAATGGAGATTTAAAATGGGTGGATTTTTTGCAACAGCATTAAAGAGTGATTCGGTTTTTGATCTATTCTATGGAACAGATTATCATTCACATCTTGGAACTAGACGTGCAGGACTTGTAGTTCATGGTAGAAATGGTTTTAACAGAGCTATTCACAACATAGAGAATGCACCTTTCAGAAGTAAGTTCGGTAAGGACGTACATGAGATGGAAGGTAATCTCGGAATTGGTTGTATATCAGATTATGATCCTCAGCCACTTCTTGTTCGTTCGCATCATGGTACATATGCTATCACATGTGTAGGTAAGATTAATAATTCAGATGAACTGATCGCCGAAGTATTTAAGACAGGCGGATTTCATTTCCAGATGATGAGCTCTGGTGAAGTTAACAAGACTGAACTTACAGCAGCGCTTATCAATCAGAAGGATAACCTTATAGAAGGAATCAAGTATGCTCAGGATTCAATCGATGGATCTATGACAATCCTTCTACTTACTCAGGATGCTGTATATCTTGCAAGAGATAAGTACGGACGTACACCTGTAACTATCGGATATAAGGAAGGTGAAGGATTCTGCGCTGCATTTGAATCTTTCTCATACCTGAATCTTGGATATAAGGACTTCAAGGAAATGGGTCCTGGAGAGATTGATGTTATGACTCCTGAGGCTGTAACCGTTATGGAAAAGCCGGGAGAGAAGCTTAGAATATGTACATTCCTCTGGGTTTATTATGGATATCCATCATCTAGATATGAGGGATTATCTGTTGAGGAAATGAGATATAAATGTGGTGCTGCTCTTGCAAGAAGAGATGGCTACACAAGAGATGATATTGATGCAGCTGCAGGAGTACCTGATTCAGGAACAGCACATGCAGTTGGATATGCAAATGAGTCAGGAGTACCTTTCTCAAGACCATTTGTAAAGTATACACCAACATGGCCTCGTTCATTTATGCCAACTCATCAGGATAAGAGAAACCTGATTGCTAAAATGAAGCTTATACCAGTACATGAACTAATCGATGGAAAGAGACTTCTTCTTATAGATGATTCAATCGTTAGAGGAACACAGCTTCGCGAGACAACAGAGTTCCTCTATGAGAGTGGAGCTAAGGAGGTTCATATCAGACCTGCATGCCCACCACTTCTTTTTGGTTGTAAGTATATTAACTTCTCTAGATCTAACTCAGAGATGGAACTTATCGCAAGACGAGTTATCGCTGAGGAAGAGGGCGAAGATGTAGAAAGAACAGTTTTGGATGATTATGCAAATCCAGATTCAGACAGATATCACCTGATGCTTGAGAAGATTAGACAGAAACTGAACTTTACTTCACTTAAGTTCAATCGTCTGGATGATATGATAGCAGCAACAGGAATGAGCAAGGACCAGCTCTGTACATATTGCTGGGACGGACGCGAATAGTAAAAATGAGTCACCTTTACGTCGGACGTAAAAGTGACTCATTTTTACTTGTGGTATGGTTCGTGGTTGATGATGCGGTAGGAACGGTAGATTTGTTCCAGGAGTATTACTCGCATCAGCTGATGTGGAAATGTCATTTTTGAGAAGCTTAAGTGAAAATCGGCCTTATTGATTACTGAATTATGTAAACCAAGTGAGCCGCCAATAATAAAGATAAGATGGCTGAATCCATCAAGTCCCCAACCGCTGATTTTGTCAGCTAGTTGTTTACTGGTAAGATTTTTGCCGTCTATTTCAAGAGTTATAACATATGTATCAGTTCCGGCACCTGTGCTGTCTGGAATATATTTAAGAAGCCTTGAGGCTTCTTTTTCTTTTATCTGATCTTCGACGGTTTCGCTGGCGTTATCAGGTGTTTTCTCATCAGCTACCTCGATAACACTCATAGTAGCGTATCGGCTGAGCCTTTTCTTATACTCATCGAGAGCATCTCTATAGAACTTTTCTTTTATCTTTCCAACACATAGTATATCAATCTTCATAATTATTCCCTTCAGTAAAACTGTCGACACATTTGCTTCATTTTGTTTTGTCGACACATTCGTTGTAATTATACTGGATATATATTATAATTTCTATCTGTAATTAAGTTGAAGGATAAAGGGATATTTATACAAATGGAACAGCAGGACAGCAAAGATTTAATAGATAATGAAGAAGTAATAAATGAAGACGTAACAAATGAAGATATATCAACCTCAAAGAAGAAGTATAATATCAGAAAGATGATTTTCTGGATACTAGCTATAACTATGATGGTAGTGATCTTTGTATTCTCATCTAAAAATGCTGATGATTCTACTCAGGAGAGTCATAGAGTAGGAAAGTTCATCGGTTATATGTTGGAGAGTGATTTTGAAAACTGGACGGAAGATGCACAGAATAGATATGCTGAAAAGTATGATCATCCTATTCGAAAGACAGCTCATTTTCTAGAGTATATGACACTGGCGATACTTATATTCGGAGCTGTGTATGATTCTCCATATGATTTAGAGGAACAATCAAGAAGGAAGAAACTGGATGCAAGAAATACTTGTATTCCTTGGTGCTTTGCAACTCTTTATGCGATAAGCGATGAGTTTCATCAGACGCTTGTCCCTGGACGTTCTGGACAACCATCAGATATATTTATTGATGGCTCTGGTGCGCTGTTAGGTGTTGTGCTAGCATTTCTGATTACTAAAGCTATTGGAAAATATATTAATTCATAAAGAAAAGTGATATGTATCTATGGCGGATACATATCACTTTTTTGATTATTCGGTATATAGGTCGTCGACATATTCTTCGAGTATTCCAATACAGGTTTCGATATCTTTCTGAACAGTACCATTCTCGAGAAGTTCACCCGCTCCGTATCTTTCTAGTTCGTTATTGACAATTCCATCATTTTCAGCGAAGAAGAATCGAATATCTCGCTTGGTTAGACTCTTAGTCAGTGCCATCAGACGGTCCGTTGCGGTAATATCTACGTTGTTTATACCGCTTGCATTAATGATTACGGTATGAGTATCTTCCGTGATAGCTTCTTCAATGTCAGATACAAATGTATCAATATTGGCAAAGAACAGATTACCCCCAAATCTATATATAACTATTCCGGGAAGTGGCCTTGCATCTTCGTGTGCTTTTAGCGAGTAGTAGCCTTCGTGTCCTGGTCTTATACCAACCAAAGTTCTAGGCGGTGATACTGCTTCACTGATTACTGCGATGAAGGATAGGATGACGCCTATGATAACTCCGTACACGGTTCCGAAGAAGAGAACACCGATAGCAGCGGATACAAATATCCAGAAGTCGCGCTTACTCATCTTCAGAAGTCTTGCTGCCAGATGGAACTCGCAGGCTGATAGAAGAGCAGCAACGATGATTCCAGTTAAGATTGGAACAGGCATGAGAGGGATAAACTGTGTACAGAAAATGAGGATAACTGCCATAGATATCGAGGCAGATATACTCATTATCTGTGAACGTCCTCCGAACTGACGAACTATGCTTGTACGGGATACACTGGCATTTACTGGACAACAGCCGAAGATGGCTGAGACAATATTTGCAAGTGAATAAGCCATAACCTCCCTGTTGGTACTTAGCTCATATCCGTCACTAGTTGCATTTGCCTTAGATGCAAGCATGGTCTCTGACATTATGACTAATGCTATGGTGAGGGATGAAAATCCTAGATCAGGCAGGATGTTCATATCTATATGCAGCAGCTTTGGCATAGGAAGTCCAGATGCTGTTTCAGGCAGGATCATAACTCCGTAGTCTTCAAGATGTAATGTTACATTTAGAACGATTCCCAGAACGAGCATTACAACTGACATAGGTAGTTTAGGGATTAGCTTTCTGAATAGTAAGATGAGTATTATCGTTGATAGTCCCAGTATAAGAGAAAGGGGATTCAGACTCTTCAGTTCAGAAAACATATGAAGTATCAGCTCTGGAAGTTCTCCAGTTCCGGGGCTGCCTCCCCATAACTTAGGTGTCTGCATAGATATAATCTCGAGGCAGATACCAGTTATAAAACCGCCCATGACAGGAACAGATATATATTTGACTGCGCGTCCTGCTTTTAAAAAGAAGAATAGCAGTAGCCATAGACCAACGAGAAATGTGAGTACTGGAACAGCATTTATGGCTTCTTCACTGCCATTTGCAATATTAAGAGCGGCTAAAGCTCCTCCGGTAAGCGCTGCGGGTGCGGCATCTACACCAAACACAAAATCGTAGGAAGTTGTGATGATTCCGAAGACCAAAATCGGAAGAAGTGAGCCGTATAGCCCATAAATCATTGGCAGCCCTGCAATCTGCGCATATCCCATGGATATAGGGATGGAGACCAGGGCGACTATAATGCCTGAGAGTATGTCTTTCAGTATATAGGAAGGCTTATAATCTTCAGGAAATTTAGATTTTAAAATAGTAGTTCGTTCCATATGTCAAATATACACTAAGGCTCCTAGTGCTTGCAAGTTTTAGTATGATTTGATAAAATTAATGCCGGTTTTTGTGAATTGAATGGAGAAAATTATGAGAAAAGGTTTAGTAATATTTCTTAGGGTGCTGCTAGTTGTTGTTGTGCTAGCGCTCGCATCACTCCTTGTAGTTATATTTATAGGATTGATGAGCAAGACTAAGAAAGATGATACAGCGGAGGAAGTTACTACAGAGTTTGTTACTGAAGCAGAGACGGAGGAAGTAACTCATTCATTTACGGATGCACTTGAGGTTGATGGCGTAGTGCCAAATGGTGATGCGGCTGGTATAGATCCAGACAGCTTTATGGCTGATTTTACAATATATGATCCTAAGTCAACAGAGGATACAATTCATTTACCACACGCTGATATGCAGAAGTTCCAGGAGGTTATAGCTGATGGATCTGGAAATGATACTTCTAGCGAAGATGATGCAAGCGGCGGAAGTGCCTGGGATACAGTATCTCTATCACTAAGCAGTGTGGATGGTTCTATTAACTATAGTACTCCAGGTGATGCTACTAAGACCGAGACACTTGTAAGTACTTATATGATACTTGTTGACCTTGATACAGATTCTATAGTTGCAGAGAGAAACTGCGAGGCGGTTGTCAGTCCTGCATCTATGACAAAGATTCTTACAGTGCTTACAGCACGAGACTATATAGATGAGACAACCCTTAATGATAAGTTTGTTGTATCAGAGGATATTACAGAGTATGTAAGAAAGAATGATTGTAGTGCTGTTGGATTTACTGCTAACTCAGAGGTTACAGTAAGAGACCTTCTGTATGGTACAATACTTCCTTCAGGAGCGGATGCGGCTATGGGACTTGCAGAGTTCTGTTGTGGCTCACAGGAAGCATTTGTCGAGGCTATGAATAAGAAGGTAGATGAGCTAGGACTTTCTGAGACAGCTCATTTCACAAATGTTGTCGGAATGTATGATCCAGATCTTCATTGTACTATGAAGGATATGGCGGTTATTCTAGGTGTAGCAGTTCAGGATGATCTGCTTCGTGATGTTCTGTCACTTAGAACATATTCCACAGACGCTACATTTATCTTTGCAGATACGACTGAGGAAGGAACAAGCGAAGAGGATGTTCCTGAAGAAGATAAGAAGCCTATCGAGGTTTCTAACTGGTTCCTTCGTAAGATTGAAGATAAAGAGATGGACGGAAATGTAGTAGCTGCCAAGACAGGTTTTGTTAACGAATCTGGATGTTGTGCTGCAAGTTACTACGAAGCTGATAATGGTAAGAGATATATCTGTGTGACTGGAAATAGTTTTAGCTCTTGGAGAACAATATATGATCATCTATCAGTATATCGTTCTCTTACTGACTAAATGTAAAGATTTTATTCTATGGATAAGAAGAAAAAGGACAAAGGATATAGAGGGATACTGATTGCGACGGTAGTACTGGGTGTGCTGCTTCTTTTAATCGTTGCATTCAGTATCTTCTTTTTTTACAAGCGTATTGCTGGAACAAAGGGGCTTCTTATGTCTGATGAAGCTCATGAGTATGACAGCTACTATGTGCTTATAACGGATAGTCCTAATACAGATTTCTGGCAGAGTGTGTATCAGGGAGCGGTCGCTGAGGCTGAGAAACATAACGCCTATGTTGAGCTTCTTGGAGAAAATCTGGAGCAGAGTTATTCTAAGGCTGATCTTCTTAACATAGCTATTAATTCAAATGTTGATGGCATCATTATCGAAGGCGATGATGATAATGATACGGTCAAACTTCTTCTCAAGGCTAAGGAAGAGGGAATACCTGTTGTAACTGTATCTGACGATAATATGGAGAGTAAACGTATCAGTTATATAGGAGTCAGCTGTTACAATCTTGGAAAAGAATATGGTGAGCAGCTAGTAAAGTATGTAAAGGAAAATGTTCCTGATACATGCCGTACTATGGTGCTGATGGATGATACATTTACTTCTAACAGCCAGTCTATTATACTTACGGCGATAAATGAAGTGATTGAGGATGAGAATCTTGCGGATAAGATAACTCTGTCCAGTCATGTAGTTAGTAGTAATAAAGACTATGCTGCTGAGGAGGATATACGTGATATCTTCGTAGGTGAGAACAGTCACTCAGGTCCTGATGTTGTGATATGTCTATCTGAGAAGAATACACTATGCGTATATCAGACGGTAGTTGATTATAATAAGGTTGGAAATGTAGAGATATTTGGTTACTACCTTTCACCAGTTATAAAAGATGCGATAGATAAGGAGATTATCAGATCCTCTATAGTTGTTGATACAGACCAGATGGGACGTCGCAGCATAGAGGCTATGAATGAATATAAAGAGAGCGGATATGTTAGTGAGATATATCTGATAGATACTGATCTTGTATCAAAGGATAACCTTGATACCTCGGATTTCGAGGGAGGTGACAGCGATGATTAAAAAAATGTCACGTATCCTTGCTAATATGAAGATCAGATATAAGCTGTCGCTCCTGGTTGTCGGAACAACTCTGCTTATCCTGTTGGTTAATGTATTTATGTATTATAACCTTAACAGAATAACCAAGCAGATGGACGAAATATACGTGAGCAATGTAACTCTAAGTGAACTGGAAGATTCTCTTGATACGGTTCAGAGCAGTATGGCTCAATATCTGAATACTAAGAGTACAGATTCGCTAAATGATTACTATCTGGCTGAACAGCAGTTTGAGAGTATGCTATCTGAAATGGATCACAGCATAACTGATAATCAGCAGAAGCTTATGGAACGAAATATCTACTATATGTCTGAGAAGTATCTTGAGATGGTGTCAGATACTATAGATGCTAAGCGTGGACGAAATGTAGAGAAGTATAAAGATACATTTGAACAGTCAGGTAAGCTTTATAGCTATATCAAGTCTTATATTGATTCACTGAATGGATATAGTTTCAGAAGTAATACTGAGAGTTATTCAGCTATGTCTACATCGGTTGAATATCTGGAAATGATAAGTACCCTGATGTTTGCTGTGCTAGCCGCATTTAATATAATGCTTGTTATTCTCGTTACTAAGAATATAACAAAGCCGCTTCATGAACTCTCTATCGCTGCAAATAAGGTATCAGCAGGTGAACTTGAGAATACACCAGAGGTTAAGGTACACGGAAAGGATGAGGTCGGAGTCGTTACGGTAGCATTTAATCAGATGGTTAGCTCTATACCGGGATATCTTACAAGACTTCGCGATAGTATGGAGAAGGAGCAGCAGCTTAAGGAGAAGGAAATCCTTATGGAAGCACACCTTAAGGATGCTCAGCTTAAATATCTTCAGGCTCAGATTAATCCTCATTTCCTCTTTAATACTCTGAATGCTGGTTCTCAGCTTGCTATGATGGAGCATGCGGATAGAACTTATGATTATGTGCAGAATGTAGCTGCATTTTTCAGATATAATATGACTAAGAATGATGAAGTTACTCTGGCTCAGGAGATTGAGCTGGTGGATATCTACATATATATTCTTAATGTACGTTTTGCAGGAGATATTCATTTTACTAAAGAGATAGAAGATGATGGGCTTCTTGAAGTTATGCTGCCAGGTATGATACTTCAGCCTATCGTAGAAAATGCAGTTAATTATGGAATACGAGATATCGAGCGCGAAGGCCATATTACCCTTTCGGTTTATCGAGTGGATGATAATGTCTGCATCAGTATTCAGGATAACGGTATAGGTATGTCGCAGGAGCTTATAGAAAAGGTGCTCAGCGGTGAATATACCGGACTTTCTGAGAAGGAAAAGAATGAAGAAAAGTACGAAGAGAAGAGTGGTAACAATAATAAGGAAAATGGAATAGGTCTTAACAATGTTATCGAAAGACTGAGACTTTACTTTGACGGAAAGAATAATGTGGATATAATAAGTAGTGGAAAGGATCAAGGAACCGAGGTGATAATCACCCTTCCTTATAAAGAATAATGTACCGAATTATGATTGCAGATGATGAAGGTATTGTAATAGATTCCTTCACATATATGTTAAATGAAGAATTTGGCAGCGAAGTTGTTATAGAGACAGCCAAGACGGGTCGAAGCGTTATAGAGCTTGCTGAGAGATTCAGGCCTGATATCGCTCTTATGGATATAAGGATGCCTGGTATAAATGGAATCGATGCCATAAGAGAGATTAGAAAGCGTAACCCTGGTATTACATTCATAGTTATCTCGGCTTATGATACATTTGGCTATGCTCAGGAAGCACTGAGTCTTGGGGTTACTAGTTATCTCCATAAGCCGGTAGATAGACGTCAGTTTATCGATACTGTCCGTTCTGCTATGGAAAAGGTTGATCTCGATAGAGAGAAGCGAACCAAGGAACTAGAAATCCTTGAAAAGCTTGAGACTGTCACACCTATTCTTGAAAATGGTCTGATATATAATCTGCTTTTTCAGGACTTTTATCAGGAGGATATTCAGAACTTCAAGAAGCTGCTGGAGATAGAAGCTGATTATGGATATATGATGGCGCTTGTTTTCGGTGATGAGCAGCAGGATGGATATCTTACAAATGCTGTTGGTACTTCCGTTAGACTCCAGAATAAGCTCCGCGATCTTCGTGAGATAGTTAAGAGCTACTTCGATTCATTTATCGGAAATATTATGGCCAACAAGATTGCTATCTTTATTCCTTATGATAATAAGGAAATGGAGTATAATGAGCGAATCGAGATAATCGATAATGCTAGAAACATGGTCAGAAGACTAAATTCTCAGCTTGAGGCGGTGTTCAGAGTTGGTATAGGAAGTGTACATACTCTTGACAATCAAATGCTTTCTTATAATGAAGCGCTGGAAAGCCTTGCACAGTCTAGTGGTTCTGTTATACATAGAGAGGATCTTACTGCTGGACCTGAGTATGAGGATAATTATCCTGTAGATAAAGAAAATCAGCTCTTTGAAGCTGTTAAGAGAGGGGAGCTTGAAGAGGCTGTTGCAGCAAGTAATCAGTTCTTTGACTGGATGACTTCAACTTATAGCGGATATCCTGAAGATATAAAGCTTAAGGTTTTAGAGTTTGTATTAAAAGCTGAAACCCTTGCATATGAGAAGGGAGCTGGAGTATATCAATTCAGATCTCGTCAGGACTATCTGGGAGTGATCAATAGAACAGAAAGCTATGATAGTCTTAGAAAATGGTTTATAGACAAGATATCTGAGTCGTGTCAGAATGTTAAACGTCGTCAGGAGAATCGTTCGAATGGTGTTATAGATAAAGCTAAGGATTATATCCTGGCTAACTTCCAGAGAGATATATCCTTAGATGATATATCCCGCGAGATAGACATTAGTCCTTACTACTTTAGTAAGATATTTAAGGAAAATACAGGTGAGAACTTTATTGATTATCTGACAACGCTCAGAATTGATAAAGCGAAGGAACTTCTCGAGACAACTGATATGTCCATGAAGGAGCTCTGCGGCGAAGTTGGATATGCTAATCCTAATTACTTCAGTAGAATATTCAAAAAGATCGTGGGACTCTCACCTACGGAATATAAAGATAAAGTATAATGTCGTATTACATTTAGAATGAGTTAGAGAGAATTAGAAATGTTTAGGAAGATTAAATTACTCATATCATTTATGCTTATCACCATGCTTCTTCTGGTTACGGGCTGCGGTTCGGTGGAAGGAGATGCCAGTAATAATTCTGTTGAGGAGAAAGAGGTAGATCATCTGACTATTGGCTTCAGCATAGATTCATATCTTATAGAGAGATGGCAGAGAGATACAGATATTTTCGATGCGAAGATTAAGGAGCTCGATAAGGATGCCGAGGTTAACCTGCAAAATGCTAACGGTGATATCGAGACTCAGAAGCAGCAGATTAAGTATCTTATAGATAAGAAGGTTGATGTTCTTATTATAGTATGTATCGATTCTGATAGTCTTAGTGATGTTGTGGCAGAGGCGAAGAGTGCTGGTATTCCTGTTATAGCTTATGACCGTCTTATTAAAAATGCAGATGTAGACGTATATCTTTCCTTTGATAATGAGATGGTTGGTCAGCTGATGGGAGAAGCACTTGTTGGAGCGGGACTTCCAAATAAGAAAGTGATGATGCTGTCAGGACCAAATGAAGATAACAACGTATCTCTTGTTGAAAGCGGCTTTAAGAAAGTTATGAGCGACAATGATATAGAGATAGTTGATGTGTATCATGCACCAGGTTGGAAAGCAGAAGATGCAGCAACCTATTTAAGTGAACATTTAACTGAGCTTGAAGATGTAGATGCCATAATGTGTGGAAATGATAATATAGCCACTATGGTTAATAGGACGCTTTCAGAGGCAAGGCTTACCGGTAAGGTAAAGATTGTAGGTCAGGATGCGGACCTTGAGGCTTGTCAGAGAGTAGTTGAGGGCGTTCAGGTTATGACGGTTTATAAACCTGTTGAAAAACTTGCTCAGACTGCAGCAGAATATGCTATCGCTTTGGCAAATGGTGAAGAAATCGCTAGTGTTACAGATTCTATGACAGGAACAATAAATGATGGAAGCTACGATGTACCATATTGTTATCTTAGTCCTATAGCTGTTACAGCAGATAATATGGATGATACAGTTATAGCAACAGGCTTCCATATGAAGGATGAAGTCTATATGAATGTAACAAATTAAGTTGATATAGTACTAATACTCATATAAACAACAATTGAATAGCACATATTTGTTATGTATAGCACTATCATGACAAGATAGTGCTATTTTTGTGTTTTTTATATCAACATATTGTCTAAAATTGAAAGACACTCGCAAACTATTGCTACATATTCTGTGTTACTATGTGTACATCGGAAACGAGATAAACATAGTAAATCATAAAAGGAGGTTTTTAATTATGTTTAAGAAAAAGTTTCTCGCTGGTGTGCTTGGAACAGCTATGGTAGCTAGTATGCTAACAGGTTGTGGAGCTGCTTCAGACACAGCATCAAATGACACTGCTGATACAGAGGCTACAACAGCAGCCGCTACAGAGGCTACAGAGGAAGAAGCAGATGCTTCAGCTTCAGACACTGCTGATGATTCAGCTGATGATACAGCTAGTGCAGGTGGCAAGAAGGTAGGTATCGCAATGCCTACAAAGTCTCTTGAGAGATGGAATCGTGATGGTTCTTATCTTGAGGAGCAGTTCAAAAACAAGGGATACGAAGTATCACTTACTTACTCAGATAACAAGATTGACCAGCAGGTTAAGGATATCGAGTCTCTTATCGCTGATGATGTAGATCTTCTCGTTATCGCAGCAATCGATGGTGAGTCACTTACTCAGGTTCTTTCAGATGCTAAGGAAGAGGGAATCCCAGTTATTTCTTATGACCGTCTGATCATGAACACAGATGCAGTAAGCTACTATGTATCATTTGATAACTATACAGTTGGTAAGCTTCAGGGCGAGTTCGTAAGAGATCAGCTTGATCTTGACAATGCTGAAGGTCCTTTCAACATTGAGTTTACAGCCGGTGATCCTGCTGATAACAACGCTGGATTCTTCTTCAATGGTGCATACGATGCTCTTAAGTCATATATCGATGAAGGAAAGCTCGTTGTTCCTTCAGGACAGACAGAGTTTGATCAGGTTGCTACAAAGGCTTGGGATACAGCTACAGCTATGACAAGATTCCAGAACATTCTTGGATCTAACTACTCAGATGGTACACAGCTTGATGTTGCTCTTTGCTCAAATGACTCAACAGCACTTGGTGTTACACAGGCTATCGAGTCTGACTATGCTGGTACAAACTCAGTTATCATCACAGGTCAGGATGGTGATGAGGCTAACCTTGCTAACATCGTAGATGGAAAGCAGACAATGACAGTTTACAAGGCTGTTGCAAACGAGGCAGTTGTTACACTTGATGTAGGTATTGCACTTCTTAATGGTGAAACACCTGATGCAGCACTTATCGATGGTTCTGGTTGGGACTTCGAGTGTGCATATGATACAACTTCATATGACAATGGTACAGGAATCATTCCTTCATACCTTCTTGTTCCTACAGTTGTTACAAAGGACAACATCCAGAAGGAACTTGTTGATACAGGATATTACACAATGGATGATGATGGATATCCACATCCTACTAACTAGTTTTTAAGTACATTTAACATATTTCTCGTCCCAAGAAAGGCCCGGTCTTCTTGATCGGGCCGAGTGACGAGATAATTTTTTGAGAATATTTTTCAAAGGAGGTAATGACTTGTCTGATTATATATTGGAAATGAAAGAAATTACCAAACTTTATCCCGGTGTAAAAGCGCTGGACAATGTCAACCTTCAGGTTGAACGCGGTGAGATACATGCGTTGGTTGGAGAGAATGGTGCTGGTAAATCAACACTGATGAATGTTCTTTCAGGAACTATCCCATTTGGAGAGTATACTGGAGACATTATATATAATGGTAAAGAGTGTGAATTTCATAATATTCATAATAGCGAAGAGCTAGGAATAGTTATTATTCATCAGGAACTTGCTTTAATACCTGAGCTTACAATTGCAGAAAATATGTTCCTGGGAAATGAAAGAGCTAATAAAATCGGAAAAATTAACTGGGGTGAGACTTTTGTTAAGGCCGGCGAACAGATGAGAAGAGTAGGTCTTAAGGAAAGCCCATCAGTTTTGATCAAGGATATAGGTACAGGTAAACAGCAGCTGGTTGAGATAGCAAAAGCGCTTTCAAAGAACGTTAAGCTTCTTATCCTCGATGAGCCTACTTCATCACTGAATGAGGAAGACTCGAAGATGCTGCTAGATATGCTTCTTGGATTCAAAGAAGAAGGACTTACTTCTATTATCATTACGCATAAGTTAAATGAGGTTTCATACGTTGCAGATCGTATAACAGTCCTCAGAGATGGTTCAACCATCGAGACAATGGACAATCCAGATCACAACATTGATGAAGACCGTATCATTAAGGGAATGGTTGGTCGTGAACTAACAGACCGTTACCCAACTCGTGAGCATAATGTAAGTAGTGAAGTCGTTTTTGAAGCTAAGGACTGGACTGTATACCATCCTGTATATACAGAAAAATGTATGGATAACAAGGTTAGTTTCAAGGTTCATAAGGGAGAAATCGTTGGTTTCTCAGGACTTCAGGGAGCTGGTAGAACTGAACTTGCTATGTCACTTTTCGGAAAAAGTTATGGTAGCAACATATCGGGTCAAGAGTTCATTAAGGGTGAAGAGGTTAAGTTGAAAAATGAACACGATGCTATTCAGCATGGCCTTGCATATGTTACTGAAGATAGAAAGACCAATGGCCTGGTTCTTCCAGATTCTATAGCGAAGAATACAACTATGGCTAAGATGGAAAAGGTGTCTAATAGAGGTATCATTGATTTCCTTAAGGAAACGAAAGTTGCTCAGGAATATGTAGACGCAATGAAGACTAAGACACCTAGTGTTGAACAGGCTGTTGGAAATCTGTCTGGTGGTAATCAGCAGAAGGTTCTCCTTTCAAAATGGATGTTTGCTGAACCAGACGTCCTTATACTTGATGAACCTACTAGAGGTATCGACGTAGGTGCTAAGTACGAGATCTATTCAATCATGAATCAGATGGTTGCTGAAGGAAAAGCGGTTGTTATGATATCATCCGAACTTCCAGAGCTCCTCGGTATGTGCGATAGAATCTATGTAATGAACGAAGGAGAAATAGTGGGCGAGTTCAAAGCAGAGGAAGCTACTCAGGAGAAGATCATGAGTGCGATACTTTCTCACAATAATTAAGCCAAATTATAAAAACTAGAGATTAATATACGAAACTCAGGAGGAGTTAGTAATGAATGTAAAAGCATTTATCAAGAAATACACCATGGTAATTGCACTTGTAATAGTATTTATCTTCTTCACAGTGCTTACAGGTGGAAAACTAATACTACCTCAGAATATGTCAAACCTTCTGCTTCAGAATGCGTACGTTCTGGTTATGGCATGTGGTATGCTTCTATGTATTCTTACTGGTGGTAACGTAGACCTTTCAGTCGGTTCTACACTTTGTCTCTCAGCTGCACTTGCAGCAAAGATGATGGATAGTGGATATGCTCCAATACTTGCAATCCTTGTATCTATGTCAGTTTCAATAGTTATTGGTATATGGCAAGGATGGTTAGTAGGATATATACACATCCCACCATTTATTTGTACACTTGCTGGTATGTTCCTCTTCAGAGGACTTGCGAGAGTCGTACTTGATTCAAGAACTATAGCAGTTATGAATCCTAAGTTCCTTAACCTTTTCACATCTTATATCCAGATTCCTGGACTTGATGAAAAGGGTAATTGTAAATCAGCAATTATAGTTGGTATCGTAGTTGCTATTGGATTATTTGTTTATACACTTATCAGTGTAGCTAAGAAGAAGAAGCAGGGTTATGAGAATGCATCTTCTGTAGCTGCTATAGCAAAGATTGTAATTATCGATGTACTTATCGTTATTTATTCTATCAAGCTTTCACAGTATAAAGGTATTCCAGTAATGCTTATCTGGATACTTGCAGTAGTGCTTGTATTTGCATTTATCACATCTTCAACAGTATTTGGTCGTTACTTCTATGCTGTTGGTGGTAACGAGAAGGCTACAAAGCTTTCTGGTATCGATCCAAGAAAGGTATACTTCTGGGCATACTTCCTCATGAGTGTACTTGCAGGTTTCTCAGGACTCCTTGTTGCATCACGTATCGGTTCTGTTGATGGTAACATGGGTAACTCATACGAGATGGATGCTATCGCATCATGCTTCATCGGTGGAGCTTCTGCATACGGTGGTTCAGGTACAGTTCCTGGAATCATGATCGGTGCTATTCTCCTTGGTGTTATTAACCAGGGTATGTCAATATACGGACTTCCAGACCAGTGGCAGTACGTAGTAAAGGGAGCAGTTCTCCTTGTAGCAGTCGTATTCGATGTAGTATCGAATAAGAAGACTGGTAAATCATGATTGCTTTAATTATTTCTCATACAATTTATTAATTTCAAACCCAAGACAGATAAGTCTATAAAATCACAAAAAAACCCTCTTTTTATTACTGAAGGAAGATTGGAGATTTGTAATGAAGTTTGATGAAAAATTAATCAAGTTAATAACCAGAGCACTGGTGGCTGCTTATCTTATATATCTCGGATATAAGATCATAACAAGCAGTAGTTCAACCAACTCATGGTTTTTGCTCACTGTAATTGGCATAATCTTCCTTATTGCCGCCGTCGCATTCGGCTTCTATATGATACGACAATTTATAGTGAGTAAAAAATCTCCGAAAGAATGATGAAAAGGCACGAGTTCTCCCTCGTGCCTTTTCTCATATTTTCGCAAATTGACACGGTCAAAAGCCATGTAGTAAAATATGAGTCAGCGATTACCTCCGACGTGAGAGGTGACTCAAAAATGAGTCACTTCTCACGTCGGAGGTAATAACTGACTCATTTTGTTTGGAAGGGGTATGTTGGTATGGATAAGAAGTCGAGTGGGAGTAGTAAGGCTATAGTTTGTGTATTTATGGTTATCGTCATAGGCCTTATTATATTCACGGTATTAAATCCTATGAGCACTGGAGAGGGATATGAGAGTAAGTTTTATTCGACTCCTTTGGGTCTTGTTCCTCCATTAATTGCTATTATTCTTGCACTTATTACTAAAGAGGTTTATTCCTCGCTCTTTATCGGTATCTTTAGTGGTGCTTTACTTTATTCTAACTTTAATCTCGAAATGACGATTAATACCATGTTCTTTAATGAAGAGGGTGGTATGTTATATAAGATAGCTGATTCATTTAATACAGGAATCCTGATGTTTATTGTTATACTCGGAATTCTCGTTGCACTTATGAATAAGGCAGGCGGATCAGCTGCATTTGGAGCGTGGGCTTCAAAGCGAATAAATACTCGTATCGGTGCTCAGATATCAACTATAGCTTTGGGTATGCTTATCTTTGTTGATGATTATTTCAATTGTCTCACTGTCGGAAGCGTTATGAAACCAGTTACCGATAGGCATAAAGTATCAAGAGCTAAGCTTTCTTATCTTATAGATGCGACTGCAGCTCCTATATGTATCATAGCACCTATCAGTTCGTGGGCTGCGGCTGTTACTTCGTCAGTTCCTGAGGGCACCAACATCAACGGATTTCAGATATTCATGCGAACTATTCCTTATAATTACTATGCATTACTTACAATAGTTATGATGTTCCTTCTTGTGTTTAGACGTATAGATTATGGACCAATGAGGAATCATGAACTAAATGCCTACAAGGGTGACCTTTTCACAACTGGAAGTGCTGGTAAGGGAAATGAAGAGAAAATAAATGTGAGCAGTAAGGGAATCGTGCTGGATCTTGTTCTCCCAGTTGCTGTTCTTATCGTAGCTTGTATCTTTGGTATGGTATATACTGGTGGATTCTTTGATGGAGTAGATTTTATAACAGCATTTGCCGATGCTGATGCTTCAGTTGGACTTGTCTTAGGTGGCGTAGTGGCTGTGATCTTTACATTTTTCTATTATATGCTTCGAGAGGTTATAAGCTTTAATGAGTTTATGGAATGTATCACAGAAGGCTTTAAGACCATGGTTCCATCCGTTCTTATACTTGTCTTTGCATGGACACTTTCAGGTATGACAAATCTACTCGGGGCTAAGGAATATGTTGCTGGTCTTGTGGCAAAATCAGCGGTAGGACTTCAGTCAATGCTTCCTGCAGTAATATTCCTGGTGGCTCTGGGACTCGCATTTAGTACAGGTACATCCTGGGGAACCTTTGGAATTCTGATACCTATAGTAGTAGGAGTCTTCCCTAGCGGTGAAATGATGGTAATCTCCATATCTGCTTGTCTTGCTGGTGCTGTTTGCGGAGATCACTGTTCCCCTATATCAGATACGACTATTATGGCTTCTGCAGGAGCAGAGTGTAATCATATAAATCATGTATCTACACAGCTCCCATACGCGCTCACGTGTGCCGCGGTGTCTGTCGTCTCGTATATAATAGCCGGCTTCGTAAAGAATCCGATCATATGTTTGGTCAGTGGTGTAGTCCTAATGTTTGCTACAGTCTTTATCATAGAAAAAGTGATAGGTCGCGAGCCAATCGATACAGGCGACACCATCGTAGAACCAACCGAATAATTTCAAAAATGAGTCACCCAGCACGTCCGACGTAACAGGTGACTCATTTTTGAGTCAGCAGTTACGTCGGACGTGTTAGGTGACTCATTTGGCGGATTTCGGAGAGATTAGACAAAAAATAGTCAAAAAATCTTAGAAAATGACTTCTAATTGTATGATTCGTGACATATTATGACTAAAAAAGGAAGAATATTGTAAATTTGTCCTATTGTGGCGTTTTTCAATATTTTGTATTATCTAAAATGTGGGGTAGAGAATATATGCTATAGTCGACAGACTTTAAAAGGGGTGAGAGAGGTCATTTATGAAAAATCTAAAATCTATTGTTACTTTTTGTTTGAGTGCAGCATTTGTATTGATGTTTGCACTTTTTAGTTTCCATGGGCGGGGGTCCACTGCAAATGCTGCAGATTATAAAAATCTGGTAGATCTTGCAGATAGTTTCAGCATTTTATCTGTTACAGATAAAGATAATAATAATATATATAATAATGATTCTACTTTATATTATGGAGATAACTTTTTTATACAGATTAAGTGGTGGTATTTAACTGATCCTAACCTTATAAGTAAAGAAGATATTATAACTTATACATTACCAACTGACGTTTACTTTCCTGATATACCAGAGGCTGAAAAACAGGAAGTAGAGTATAAAGGTGGTGTTAGTGGATATTATTGGATTGAAAATAATACAGTATATATTCAGTATAATGGTCCAGCTGCCGATAGGTTTTTAGAAGAAACACAAAGAGATAGTACAGTGATGATTAAAGGTTCTGTAAATACAGATTCGCAGGGCACTAAAGTTACTGAAAAAAGAACTATCACATTTGAAAAGGCTGGAGAAGTTACCTTTAACATGGAACCTGTTCCACAGAATGCTGATATGGAAATCCATAACCGCATTAAACCTAGAGAAGATTCTTTAACTAGTCATATATATACCCAGAATGTAAGCTTTACGTCTCATGGAGTAAATGAGAATATTGAGTTTAATATCGAAATGTATCCTGGTATGTATTTAAATGAGATGGGTGCCTTATATGATAGTAATGGCAATCTTGTTGATTCATCTAGATATCAGATAGATTATGATGTTACAAAGGTTCATGATCCAAATGGAGAAAAAGGAAATGGACGTTTTGTAAAGATTAATATTGATTCTATGTCTGATGGCGAAACATTTGTGTGGCGAGGCACTGTAGGTGTTATCCCAGATATGTATGAAGAGAATACTGCGAATGCCTATATTAACTCGGATGAGTCTATTAAAGCAAAGTATCCTAATCAGTTCGAGGGACGTGTTGATAATAGAGCTTATGTAAAAAGTGATCAGACTTTAGCTGGAGATCAGGCTGGAACAAGTGGTAGTAATAGAACAGATGGCTTAAGAACTTCTTGGGCTGATATAATAACACTTAGAGGGTCATTTAATAAGTGGGCTTGTCCGGAGTATAATAAAGATGGATATCTTTGTTGGGAAATAGTTGTTTATACTCTTGAAGGAACAGATTATACAACTGGATGTATAGAGGATACATTTTCTTCTGATACAACATTTGTTACAACAAGTATTGAAACAAGAGATAATGTAACAGGTGACGCATTAGAAGGATATATTACACCTTCAGAGCCTAAGGATAATAATGATGGCACAACAACTATAACGCTGAACTTTACTGATAAGATGATAAATCATCTTAAAGCAGATTCAAATGCTGGTGTAATTATAAGATATTATACAAAAATTAATAGACAGGCTAAAGATAAGGAAACATATAATAATAACGCACAGATTATACTTGGTGGTACTCGTGGAAAATCGAAGAGTACAGATGTAAGTTATGAAAAATCAGATGAATTAGTAAAGACATATAATTATGAGCCATCAGCGGCTTCTTATGTAGATTTTGGTGTTATTGTAAATCCTGACACATTTGATCTAGATCCTGATACTAATGATATTCTCTTTGAAGATATCATGAGTGATTCATTTGATTTAGTTCTTGGATCAGTTAAAGTTAATAATGTTACTTTATCAGAAAATGAATATACATATGATCCAACTACAAGAAAGATGACCATTAAGCTTAATGATGAAAAAGCTTATCTTATAGAATATAAAGCAAAGATTAATCTTATGCCAGGTTCTGTATTAGATACGACAAATGGCGGAAATACAGTAAAGCTATATGGTAAGACGAGTGTTCTATATGAGTTTACAAAATATGTAGAAGAAACTGTTTATGAAAGTTCGGCAAGTTCTTCATCTGTAACTGGTGTTGGTATAATTAATATAACAAAGCATGATAAGTCTTCTACAACTGATGTTCTGTCAGGTGCTAAGTTCTCACTTACACCTATGCTTCTGGATTCTTCTCGTACAGCAACTGTAGATAGTAGCATTCAAGTACTAAGTGGTACTACAGATGTTAAGGGAATCTATTCATTTGGAAGTCTTAAGAGAGGTAAGGTATATATGCTTACCGAGGATGAGGCTCCTCAGGGGTATGAACTCAGTACTGAGCCAGTATTCTATGCGTTTAAGACAAGTAATATAACACCTGGTAATATAACATATAATGGTAAGTCTTATGAATTAAATGTTATAGATCAGTCTAAGCTTAGCTACGAAGTATATTATGCAAATGATAAGGAAAGCAAGAAGACAGAAGAGACAAAGTCGGAAGAGACAAAGCCGGAAGAGACAAAGTCGGATGACAAGACTAAGGGTGGATCTGCAGTAAATGTAAATGATCCTTCGGAAGAAACTACAACAGAAACTACAACTGAGCAGGCAACAGAGACGACAACTGAGGCTCCAAAGAAGGAAGAGGCTCCACGTAGTTCAAGTTCTGTGAGAACAGGTGATGGAACACTGTTTGCTGTTGTAATAGTTGTTATGGCGGTATCCTTCCTGGCTATAGTTGGAATAGTAATGTATAAGCGTAAACATGATAATGAGTAACCTTATGGTTATTTATTATAAATAGGGTGAGAAGAGGAAATGGCAAGTGGCTTAGCTGCTTGTCATTTCTTTTTTTTGTGTTGATTATAAATATACTATATACCAGTATACTAAATACCAAATGTAACTTAAACACCTACAAAAAGCATCTTACAGAATACAAAATGTAAAATATACTTGACACTCGATAAAGATGATGATATATTTTACTCATCAAAGGAAATTAATCATATGAAAGTGAGGTTTTCGGTATGATAAGAAAATATTCAACATTAAAAGGACAGCCTATGTGTGTAAAGGTTTTATTTACTCTAGCAGTTATTTTTACTTTAGTAGGAATGTCAACTATAGTGCTAGATATGTTAGAAATCTATGATATTAAACTTTGTGTTTCTATGGCTTTTATAGCAGCAGGCAGCGTTATTAATAATGTGATTTTTCGAAATAAAAGAAAAAAGTAGGAGGTAGATAGATGGGCCCTGTATATTATATATCAATGTTTTTGGTTGTTTTGATTATTTGCTTTTTATGTGTGACGCTTGCTAGAAAGTGTCATTCGGATGGAGGAAAAGCAAAGTATGATGAGAGGCAGATTCTAGCTCGTGGTAAAGGGTATAAGTATGCATTTTATGCGGCTGTGTTTGTTTCATTTTTGCCAATTGTAATACCTGATAATATTGTTCATTTTCTTGGAAGTATTATATATTTTGTTCCTCTCTTTGTAGGTATTATGGTATATATTTCCTACTGTATATGGAATGATGCATATCTTGAGATTAACCTGAATATAAAAAGCTGGATAATTTATATGGTTTTAATTGGACTATTTAATATCTGTTTGTTCTTATTACATATAAAGACGGGATATGTTGAAAATGGTGTGATTAACATATCTGTGGTCAATTTAATGATGGGAATCTTATGTTTTATTGTATTAGTAGAGCTTATTTTTAAATATGCATTTGATAAGAGGAGGGAGGCTGATGACGATGAAGAATTTGAAGCTTAAAGCCGCCCGCGCTGGAAAGGATATGTCTCAGGCTGACCTTGCATCGGCAGTAGGAGTGTCGAGACAAACTATTAATTCTATAGAAAAGGGAGATTATAACCCCACGATTAAGCTTTGTCTTTCTATATGTAAGACTCTGGGGAAGACACTTGATGAGATATTTTGGGAAGATGAATAGATTGTCATAAAATATGGTGGACTAGGTAATATACCATTTACACCTAATAAGTTGCATTTTACGACATATTTAACATTATTTTTGGAAAATAAGATATTATCGCAATTGTTATAGGATGTGATTCTGCAACAATTGTAGTTCGGTTTAGGAGGATGAAAGTATGTCACTTGTAGTAAAGAATCTTTGTAAGAAGTATGGTGAAAAGATTGTAGTTGATAATATCAGCTTCGAGATGCCAAAACCAGGCGTCTATGCTCTTCTTGGAACAAATGGAGCTGGTAAGACCACATCAATAAGAATGATACTTGGTATGCTTGATAAAGATAGTGGTGAGGTTACCTGGGACGGTAAGCCACTTAACTTTGATACTTGTAATATTGGTTATCTTGCTGAAGAGAGAGGCCTTTATCCAAAGTATACTCTTGTTGATCAGATAAGATATTTTGGAGAGCTTCGAGGTATCGATAGGAAGACAGTCGATGAGAGAATAAAGTACTGGGCTGAAAGACTTAAGGTTGAAGAATACATTTATCCGGAAAAGGCTGCTGAATTACTAGAGAAGCAGGAGAATGAAGGAAGAGTTCGTTATGATGAGAATGGAAATGTAATCGAAGAGACTGAGACACCTAAGAAAGCTAGACGTAGAAAACCAAAGCTTCAGAGCCCTGATCAGCTGTCAAAGGGTAATCAGCAGAAGATACAGTTTCTTATAGCTATGATATCAGAGCCAGAGCTTCTAGTACTTGATGAGCCATTTTCAGGTCTTGATCCAGTTAATACAGATATACTTAAGGAAGTTGTTAGTGAGCAGATTGCAGCAGGCAAGTACATTATAATGTCCAGCCATCAGATGGAGGTTGTTGAAGAGTTCTGTACAGATATTACGATTCTTCATAGATCAAAGGCTGTTGTGTCAGGTAATCTAAATGAGATAAAGAAATCTAGAGGCCGAGTAAACCTCAGTCTTAAGGTTGAGCAAGATATAAGTTCTTATATAGAAGCTGCTGGTGTTGAACTCATTTCCGAGAAGGAGTTTGAATATACTCTTAAAGTAACAGGAGATGAGCAGGCGAATCACCTTCTTGGCAGTCTTATATCTGCTGGAATCCCGATTGTTAAGTTTGATCTTAGTGAAATGTCGCTTCATGAAATATTTGTAAATGCAGTAGGCGAAAATGCTGAGTAGTATTACTTATTTAATGAGAGGGAATAGAAATGAATAAAAGAGAGAATATATATAGCCTTGAGGGCTTTAGTAAGGTCTTTCGATTCACAATGAGTCAGACCTTTAAGAACAAAGGTTATCTAGTATCATTTGTAGCCTTTGTATTAGTTATGTCACTGATGGGTCCAATTCAGTATCTTGGACAGCATTTTGGGGAAAGTTCAGCTGAGGATAGCTTATCTTATAATCCATCAAATGTGTCAATTGATAAGCTTTATATAGTTAACTCAGTTAGTCCAGAGTTAACATTAGATGATGTTCAGGATCTATATATGGTAGATGAAGAGGATGATGAATCATCGGATGGACTTACTAAAGATAAGATAGAGATTAAGAGCGTGGCAGATGATGCAGATCAGGGTGAACAGGCCATCTTAGATAGTCTTGGAAAGAAGGATGCTGCTATATTTATAGCTCCAAGCGAAACTGGATTTAAGATCAGTGGTATCTTATCTAAGGATAGTGAAGTTGAAGTTGATGATATAGATGGTGCTACAGAAGTAGTTAAGGATACATTTGAAAAGGTTCGACTTGAGAAATGTGATGTTAGTGATGAAGATGTAGCAATGATATTTAAGGGTATTGATACAAGCTCTGTTGTTGAAGAGAGTGACTATATATCTGAGGAGAACAAGAGCATCTCAAGACTTAATTACATGTTCTACATGCTTGGATATTCTATGATAGTTTTTGTAGTAATATCTATGTCGACATCCTATATTCTTACATCTGTAACAGAGGAGAAACAGTCAAAGCTGGTTGAGTCGCTGCTTGTTAGTGTCAGACCTATGGCTCTTCTTATGGGTAAAATCTGTGGAATGATGTCTTACGTAGTGCTTCTTCTTGGCGCAGGCGTTATAGGCTCTAATATATCGAATCAAGTAATGAAAAATGTATTTAATATCAGTGAAAGTGAATTCTCAAATAGAGGATTTAATTTCTCAATATTTAAGGACTTTGGTGTGACTGGAGCAGTTGCGCTGCTTCTGTCAATAGTACTTGCATTTCTTGCATTTGGTATAATTGCAGGACTTTTTGGAAGTACATGTAACAAGACTGAGGATATTCAGGATGCTACTGGAAATGTAATGATGGTTTCTATGCTTAGTTACTTTGCTGCAATTGGAATAGGTGCTATTGATAATGAGGTTGCAAATGTTATCGCTGCAGTCGTTCCTCCATTCTCATTCTTTACAGCTCCGGTTAGCTATGTTACAGGTCGAATTGGAATAGCAGTTCTGATATTCTCATATGTGCTTCAGATTGCAGTTATTTTTGGAATCCTTAGACTTTCGGCGAAGAGTTACAGAAATCTTCTGCTTAGCGATTCTTCAACACCGAAACTTAAGACTATATTTAAATCAGCAAAGGGTTAGGAGGTGTGAATGATGTTTAAGAATTTTGACAAAGTATTTAAGTTTACATTTAAAAATCAGACCTCCACAAAGGGATATAAGAGAGGTACATTTCTTACAGCATTTATCCTCTTTATAATACCAGTAGCTATCTTTTTAATTGCTGGTTATGCTATAAAAAATGATGATGATGAATTAAAGAGTTGTGGTGCTGATAGAGTATATGTTGTTGATCCTGAGGCACCTAAAGCGGATTTTAATATTCTAAATGTGTCTGGTATAGAAGGATATACAGATATTCTGTATTCAAATGCCGAGACTGTTGATGCGGCTCTTGAAACTATTGAAGATAGAGGCGAGACTAAGAGTATTATACTTCAGATTAGAAAGCAGGATGGTGATCTTCAGTCAAGAATAATTCTTCCTGATTCATCTGAACTCGAAAAGGATGATGTTAAGAACTATAACAATTTTCTGGAACAGAGTGGAACTATAACGTCAATAGTTGCTTCTGGAGTTGATATGTCTGATATGACAGAATTTATGAAGCAGACAGAATATTCAGTATATGATACAGAAGGATATAAAACGGGAACAGACATCTATGCTGATTCGGATAAATTAGCTGAAACACAGAATGCTAAGATAAAACCTGGCTTTAATATGGCACTCACGTATTTATGCGTTATAATTATCTATGTGGTTATTATAATGTATGGAAATAGCATACTTCAGAATATAGTTCTGGAGAAGAGTAATAAGCTTATGGATACAATGCTTATATCGGTTGCTCCACAGGCACTAGTCTTTGGTAAAATGCTTGCAATTCTAACTTCTGGAATACTTCAGCTGCTTGCTTGGCTTGCTGGACTTGCTGGAGGAGTAGTAGTAGGTGTTAAAGTATTTACATCCATGATTGGTGTACAGGGAAATGTAGTATCATCATTTGTTTCAAGTTTTGGTGAACTGGGTCTCTTTAAGCCGGTAAATGTTATCGTAGGAATACTGGCTCTGATCTTTGGAATTATAATGTATGCATCTCTTTCAGCCGTAGCTGGTTCTATATCTAGTACGAGAGAGGAAGCAGCAAGTAATCAATCATTATTTGTTATGATTCTACTCTTTAGTTTTTATGCAGCATTATTTAAGGGAATAAATACAACAAATCCGGCGATTTGGTTATATCTGTTCCCATTTACATCTGCGATGGTTCTACCATCAGGAATCTGTTCGGGAGTAATCTCGACAGGAGTTGCAGTAGCAGGACTTGCAATACTTATAGCAAGTAGTCTTGGACTCATCATTTTAGCTGGTAAGCTATACAAGATGATGGCACTTTACAAAGGTAATAAAGTTAATATCGGTAAAGCTATTAAAATGCTTGCCGGTAAATAAATAACTTTCATCCTATTGAGACGCCTAGGTATTAACTAGGCGTCTCACCCTTTTTTTTGTTGCCAAATGAATCTATGTTAGCTATAATTAACTAAGTAATTGGTGTATTTTTCACCGTGTTTTATTAGTACGAACGGAGGTAATTATAGTGGCAGTACAGCGTATAACATCAGCAGAGTTTGATGAGTTAGTTTTAAAAAATGATAAACCAGTTTTTGTAGACTTTTTTGCTACATGGTGTGGTCCATGCAAGATGATGGAACCTGTCTTAGAGAAGGCTTCAGAGGAGGTTCCTGGTGTTGATTTTGTATCTATAGATACTGATGAGGCAGAGGACCTCGCACTTAGTTATGGCATCACTAATATTCCTTGTATGATATTCTTCAAGAATGGTGAGGAAGCAGATAGAGTTGTAGGAGCTGTTCCTAAGCAGAAGATCATTGATGTTGTAAGTAAGTAATCTAAAAGTTGTGACAAGTATGAGTATGCCCTGTTTCACTTATTGTTACATTTTAAGATGTGATACTAATGAACAGGGCATTTAGTTTATCTTAAAACATTTATAGAGAGGTTGTAGTTATGGTAGATGTTTTAATTATTGGTGCTGGACCTGCTGGACTTTCTGCAGCTATATATGTTCAGCGTTCTGGCAAGAAGGCTGTTTGTCTTGAGGCTCTTGTAGTAGGTGGACAGATTGTAAATACTCCTGATATAGCTAATTATCCAGGAATTAAAAAGACTAGTGGATTTGAGTTCTCTATGGGACTTTATGAGCAGGCTACTGAGCTTGGAGCTGAAGTTGAGTACGAGAAGGCAGTTTCTATAAAGAAGGAAGAGGATGACTTTCATGTATTAACTGAGTCTGGCAAGGAGTTTACTTCCAAGGCAGTTATTATAGCGACAGGCGCTAAGAATCGTCATCTTGGAATAGATAAGGAAGAAGCACTCACTGGACACGGTATATCATACTGTGCAACTTGTGATGGTGCATTTTATAAGAAAAAAGACGTTGCGGTTAATGGTGGAGGAAATACAGCTCTTGAGGATGCTCTTTTCCTTAGTAACTATTGCAACAAGGTTTACATAATTCACAGAAGAGATGAGTTCCGAGGTGAACCAGATAGCCTAGAGGCTGTAAAGAGTAAGGAAAATGTTGAACTTGTCCTTAACTCAACTATTGATGAGATCAAAGGCGATACAGCTCTTGAGGCGGTTGTTGTAAAGAATAAAGAGACAGGTGAACTCCGTGAGATTCCTGTCGCAGGACTCTTTATTGCTATAGGTCAGGAACCTGACAATAAAGACTTTGAAGATGTAGCTCTACTTGATAAGGCAGGCTATATAGATGCTGGAGAAGATTGTAAGACCAAAACTCCTGGTGTTTTTGTTGCAGGAGATTGTCGTACAAAGTCTGTTCGTCAGCTTACTACAGCTGCATCTGATGGAGCAGTAGCTGCTCTTGCAGCTTGTGCTTATATATCAAGTAAGAAGTAGCTTAGTAGCATTTTTATACTAACATTACATTAACATCAAAGGATTTATTCATGTACTATTTAATAAAGTCGTCACTTACTGAGTGTACAGCAGAAGAACTACATAAGGGTGATTATCAGTATGTTGCCGTTCTTTCATTAGATGATTGGAAGAATGAACAGAGCAGCTTTGATATGGGTATCGAGCTCGAGATTAATCCTGAAGATATTCATAATACTAAAGCCGAAGTGAATTATGATTCATTAACTGGTACTTTCTCAGTGCCTAGCAGAAGAGATATATGTGGAGATGATTATCAGTATGCATTTGCTCTTGATGAGAAGGGTATAGTTTTCATTGATTCAACAGGCGTTGTAGAGAGAATGCTGAAGCGTATTGCTAGAACTAAGAAGTGGCGCTTTCCGTGTCTCGAAAGATTTATTTATGACTTTCTCGAACTTATAATTAATAGAGATCTTATGATCCTGGAGTCTTATGAGAAGGAACTAGATGCTATAGAGGATGATATGCTTGATTCCTCTACGGAGACAGGACTTGTAAGGGTAAATGAAATCCGAAGTGATCTTCGTGAACTAAGAATACATTATGAGCAGCTCATAGACTTTGGTCAGGAACTTACAGAAAATGAAAACAATTTCTTCAAATCTGAGAATACAAGATATTTCAGACTGTTCACTGATAGAGTAACGAGACTGCATGATACAGCTACTTCATTAAGAGACTATACGATGCAGCTTCGAGATATGTATCATACACAGATAGATGTAAAACAGAATCGCATTATGACACTGCTTACAGTTGTTACAACGATCTTTATGCCTCTGACACTTATTGTTGGCTGGTATGGTATGAACTTCCGATATATGCCGGAGTTGGAGACCAAATGGGGTTATCCAGGAGTAATCGGTCTAAGTGTTGCAATCATTATCGGAGGTTTGTGGTTCTTTAAGAAAAAGAAGTGGCTATGAAACTCGGTTTTCCTTTTTGTGGGTTTGACTGAAGTTAAAATTATGTTTATTATAATTTTATGATTTAAGTTTTATATATTATAATTTTATGATTTAAGTTTTATATATTATAAGCTTAGATGTTTTACAAGTATTTAGGAGGTGTTTAAATGGCTTGTTTTATCGTATCTGCAGCAGAGGCTGCTGTTGTAAAGGTCGTAGAAAAGGTTGAAGAGAAGAAGGAGATTAAGAGAGCTGAGTCAGGTGAAGAAGTATCATCTACTCGTATTCCTCTTAGCAGAAAGCTTAAGTGGCTTTCATATATGTTAATGGGTGGAAGCTTCCTTCTTATGTTTGAACATATATGGCATGGGGAGATAGTTCCATGGTTCCCATTCCTTTCAGCTATGGCAGACCAGGCTGATATGATGGAAATGTTCCATGAGATGGCAACAGTTGGGGTATGTATGGCACTCCTTATAACCTTTGTTTGGGCAGGTATCTGCATCGTAGCTGACAGAATCGTTAGTCGTGCAGAAGATCCAGTTTCTGAGGTGTAATATAATCCTAAATGAAGTGATTAGAAGTTGAGGAGGGCGTATGACATTATTAATTACAGTATTTGCGGCAGTTGCAGCAACTGTTAAGTGGTATACTCGTAAGGATGACAGTATGAAGCTGGGTATCCTTCTCTGGATGTACTGGGGCGCTTCGCTTATGTGGCTGGTGGATGCAGTATTTGAATATATTGAGCTGCATGCTGATTACTTTAGTCCTGCACCAGCTGATATGTTAAATGATGCATTTCTTGGACTCGCTGTTGTAGCGCTTGGACTTGTAGTATGGGTAGTAAGACTTCTCATACTTGATCCAAAGGGTGTTGTAAAGAAGAGTCTTAAGAATGAGGCAATAGATATTAAATCAGACAGTAAGGTAAAGACAGAATAATGAAGAATTTTAGAGTAGAGTTAAAGAAAATTGTTGATGATAGTTATGATATAGAAGTCGGATATGGACTGACAGATAGTCTTGTAAATGACTTAAAGGCAGGCTTAGTTGGTAAGACAACTAAGCTTGCTGTTATCACGGACAGTATAGTTAAGGATCTATATGCAGACAAAACCGCTGAGCGTCTTATACAGGAGGGATTCACTGTAGATACATTTGTCTTCCCAGAGGGAGAGAAGAGTAAGACGAGAGAGGTTAAGGCAGACATAGAGGATCAGATGCTTGCCAAGGGATATAGAAGAGATTGCGCCGTACTTGCAATAGGTGGTGGTGTGGTAACAGATCTTGCTGGATTCCTTGCTGGAACCTTCGGACGAGGAGTTCCATTTGTCAATTATGCTACAACACTTCTTGCTGCAGCAGATGCTTCGGTAGGTGGTAAGACAGCAGTAGATACTCCGCTAGCTACAAATCTTATAGGGCTTTTTAATCAGCCTGAAAAGGTTTATATTGATATCGAGACTTGGAATACACTTCCAAAGAGGCAGATTATCAGTGGACTTGCTGAGACTATAAAGCATGCTTGTATGGCAGATAAAGAGTTCTTCGAATATCTTGATACTCACATGGATGAGATACTTAGCCTTGAAAAGGAAGCATGTGAGAGAGTGTCAGAGGCAAATTGTAGAATAAAGTACGAAGTTGTTATGAAGGACGAGAGAGAGTCTGGACTTCGTGAGATACTTAATCTTGGACATACAGTTGGTAGAGCTATAGAAACTGTCAGTGACTATGAGCTTCTTCATGGAGAGGCAGTATCTATCGGACTTGTGGCTGAGGTGAGGCTGGCTGAAAGGCTGGGACTCGTTTCTGCTTCAGATAGAGAGCGTACTATAGCACTTCTGGCTAAGGCTGGTCTTCCAGTAGAGATTCCTGATTATATTGATAGAGAAGCGCTTGTTAAGAAGCTCTATACTGATAAGAAGGTAAGAAATGGCAAGCTTAGATTTGTACTTCAGGACGGCATAGGTTCTGTAAAGGAATTTGAGCCAGGAGTCTTTGCTACACCGCTTGAAGAGAGCTTTGTAAGAGAAGTTATAATGGATATGTAAAATCTAGTGAGAGAAATGTGAAAAATCTAACAAATAACCACAAAGTATTGGACTTTTCTTTGATTTTAGATACAATATGTGGTAAATTATTGGACAGTGGGTGCTTAGAATAGCCTCACTGTTCTTTTTATGCATTTTATATCCGAGAAGGAGCAAAGTATGGAAACAATTAAAACGATTGATTACGAAGAGGAGATGGGACAGGATTACGTTGATTATGCCATGTCGGTTATCACTGACCGTGCTCTCCCTGACGTAAAGGATGGACTTAAGCCAGTTCAGCGAAGAGTGCTTTACTCTCTATCTGAACTTACTCGTTCTGACAGTCCTCACCGTAAGTGTGCGCGTATTGTCGGCGATACTATGGGTAAATATCATCCACATGGCGATAGTTCAATATATGAGTGTCTTGTAAATATGGCTCAGAGCTGGAAGCTGCCTATTCCACTAGTTGATCCTCACGGTAACTTTGGTGATGTATCAGGTTCTGGCGCAGCTGCTATGCGTTATACTGAGGCACGTATTGCAAAGTATACTGAGGAAGGACTAAAGGATCTGAAGTTCTGTGAGTTTATGCCTAACTTTGATGGTACAGAACAGGAACCGGTTCATATTCCATTTCTCATACCAAATATGCTTACATCAGGTGCAACAGGTATTGCGGTTGGTATGGCTACAAATATACCTACACATAACCTGGAAGAGATTGCAAATGCTGAGATAGCATATATCCAGAATTCGGATATTACAACAGAGGAGCTCCTTGAATATGTTAAGGGCCCTGACTTTGCGACGGGTGGAATTATAAATGCTGACAAGGCTTCGCTCCTTCAGATATATGAGACTGGTCTTGGTAAGGTCAGAGTTCGTGGAAAGGTTGAGATTCGTGACGCTGGTCGTGGTAGAAAGTCAATCTGTGTTACAGAGATTCCTGTTACCATGATAAATGGTACAGAGAAGTTTTTAAATACAGTAGCTGATCTGGTACGTCAGGGCAAGCTTCCTGCAGTTGTAGATATAGCTGACCGTGGCGATAAGAATGGTGAGTGCCTGTGTATTGATGTTAAGAAGGGTACTACAGACGAAGAGATAGATAAGATTCTTAATATTCTCTATAAGAAAGCTGGTCTTGAAGAGAATTACAGTGTCAACATGAACTGTATATATAATCGTAAGCCTGAAGTTATGGGACTTAAGAGAATCCTTAAGTGCTATACAGAGTATAAGTGGGAGGTTTATACATCTAAGTATAACCGTCTGCTTGAGGCTGAAAGAGATGTTCGTGAAGTTAAGTCTGGACTTCTTGAAGCGGTTGATGTTATCGATCTTATAATCGAGGTACTTCGTGGTTCAACAACTACTAAGGATGCCAAGGAATGTCTTATGTATGGTAAGACTGACAATATCAAGTTTAGATATAAGGGTTCTATAAATGATGCGAAAGAGCTTCATTTCACTGAGAAGCAGACAGATGCAATCCTTGCTATGAGACTTCAGAAGCTGATTGGTCTTGAAATCGATGTTTTGAAGAAGGAACTTGAAGAAGCAGAGAAGAAGATTGCAAAGTACGAGAAGCTGCTTAAGTCTGAAGCTGCTATGAAGAAGCAGATGATAGCTGATATAGAGGACTTAAAGAAGAGATATGCTATACCTCGTCGCTCTGTAATAGAGGATCTTGGAGAGGTTGTTGTTGAGAAAGAGAAGGTTGTAGCAACAGAAGAGACCATCCTTCTTGATAGATTCTTCTATATCAAGTCCGCTCCAAGAAATGTATTTGAGAAGAATCCAGATGTTGTAAGAAAGTATGATTTAAATGTTATGTCAACCGATAGAATCGCTATATTCGATAGCGAGGGTATGGTTCATATCATTAAGGTTTCAGATATATTAAAGAAGCAGCAGAAGAAGGACAAGAAGTTCAGGATCACAGATAAGGGTATTCAGATATTTGAGTTCTGTGGAATGAGTCATACTGCTGATGTTGTGGGTCTGATGAATGTATCAGAAATGAATCCTGCAGGTAATGCAGAGTCTGATACTGCAAAGGCTATAATAGAAGCTTCGGGTGGAACCGCTCCAGAGACAAATCTTGTATTTGTAACTACTGAAGGTAAAGCCAAGAGAGCATCTGCAGCTCTGTTCGATACCTCGAGAAAGACCTCTCAGGCTATAAAGTCTAGCGTCGTCTATGTTGGATATGAGGGCGAATATATAGTTGCTGAAACTGAAAATGGCTACTCTATCAAGGTTAAGACTGATGAAATCCCTGTACAGGGTAAAGGTGCAGGTGGTGTACAGCTGATATCCCTTCGTCGAGGAGACCACGTTGCAAAGGCTATTTCAGCTGGTAATGAAGCTGAGTTTAATGGCATATCACTTTCTAATATGAAGGCTGTTAAGCGTGGCGGTAAGGGTAATAAGAAGTAGTTATATCAAAGATTCTTAAGATAGTTTAGGAGAAAATATATGGCAAGTAAGAAAGTTGATTCATACGATGGCGATTCCATCAAAGTCCTTAAAGGTCTTGAACCTGTACGACTTCGTCCTGGTATGTATATCGGTAGCACCGGAAGAACTGGTCTTAACCATCTGGTGCAGGAAATAATAGATAATGCTGTAGATGAGCATCTAGCTGGATATTGCAAGAATATATATGTATCCCTTAATGAAGATGGATCCGCCACTATAGAAGACGATGGTAGAGGTATTCCAGTAGATCTTCATCCAACAGAGAAGAAGAGTGCGGAGCGAGTAGTCTTTACAGTCCTTCACTCTGGTGGTAAGTTCAATGATTCAGTATATAAGATAAGTGGTGGTCTTCATGGTGTTGGTTCAGCGGTTGTAAATGCGCTGTCCAAGAAGCTTATCGTTGATGTATATCGTGATGGATATGTATATCACGATACATATGAATACGGAAAGCCAAAGACTAAGCTTATTGATGGACTTCTTCCATGTGAGCCTGCAGTTCCAGCAAAGAAGACTGGTACACGTGTTACTCTCTACCCAGATGATACGATATTTGAGACAGTAAAGTTCAAGTCTAGTGCTATACGTCAGCGTATCAAGGAGACTTGTTATCTAAACCCAGAGCTTACGATAACATTTGTCAATAAGCGTGATGGATATCCACCAGAAGTGTTCCATCAGCCAGGTGGACTTACAGCCTTTGTTGAGGATATCTCTAAGGATATGACTAAGACTTCACCTGTTGTATCTATCAAGGGTGAGAAGAATGGCATAGAAGCGGATATTGTCTTTGTCTGCACTGAGGATGGAGATGAAAATGTAATCGGCTTCACTAACAACATTACTAACCCTGAGGGCGGTACTCACGTTGCAGGCTATAAAGCTGCATTTGCTAAGATAATCAATAATTATGCGCGTAACGAGCTGGGAGTCCTGAAGGAGAAGGATTCTAATCTGTCTGGTGCTGATATCAGACAGGGGGTGCAGGCTATCGTGTCTGTGAAGCATCCAGATCCACAGTTCGAGGGACAGACCAAGACTCGTCTATCTAATACAGATGTTACTCAGGCGGTTGACGCTATTATGCGTGAACAGCTTACTGTTTATTTCGACCGTAACTATGATGTCCTGAAGGATATAGTTGATAGAGCGGTTGAGACTGCTAAGGAGAAAGCTAAGAACAAGACCAAAGTTAACCTCAATAAGTTTTCATTTGAAGGTAATGGAAAGCTTGTTCGTCAGGAGAGCAACGAAGCAGATAAATGTGAGATATTCATCGTCGAGGGTGATTCTGCTGGTGGTTCCGCTAAGTCGGCTCGTAACCGCAAGTATCAGGCAATCCTTCCTCTTCGTGGTAAGATCCTCAATGTAGAGAAGGTACCTGTAGCGAAGGTCCTTGAGAATAAAGAAATCCAGGCCATGATAAATGCATTTGGATGTGGATTCTCTACTGGATTCGGAAATGATTTTGACATCGAGAAGCTGAATTATGACAAGATCATAATCATGACAGATGCCGACGTGGACGGTGCTCATATAGCTACACTGCTTCTTACATTTTTCTATAGATTCTACCCTGAGCTTATAACTGAGGGACATATCTATATCGCTATACCTCCACTTTATAGAGTTGGCGAAGGTAAGAAGGCTAAGTACCTCTACTCAGATGATGAGCTGGAGAAGTATCGCCGTGAGCATAGTGGAAAGTTCCTTATACAGCGTTATAAGGGTCTTGGTGAAATGGATGCGAACCAGCTCTTCGAGACCACTATGGATCCAGAACATCGTGTACTGAAGCAGGTAATGATATCAAGCCGCGCAGAGGCAGCATCCATTACCAGCACCTTGATGGGTTCAGAGGTTGCACCTCGTCGACAGTACATTGAAGAAAACTCCAAAGACGCACGCGTTGATTCATAAATGAGTTAAAATGAGTCACTTTTTACGTCGGACGTAGCAGGTGACTCAAAAATGAGTCACCTTGCACGTCCGACGTAAAAGTGACTCATTTTGTTAAATGTTAGTTTGGGAAGGAAAAGTATTATGACACTAAAAGGAATGACGGTATCAAAATGTTTTAAGAAAGCAGTAGCTGGTGCACTTGCGCTGGGACTTACTGTTGGCCTCATAGCTACCCCAGCAGAGGCAGAGGGAGTTAAGGCCCACTCGGTTAGAGAGTTAACTAATATTGAGGATATTAGTTATACAGAGTCTTTAGATGAAACTCCTAATCCATATCGAGGTTTTTATAGTTCTGAAGTTTTATCATATCATAGAGGACAGAAAAACTTTGCAAATGATATGTCAAAGTATAGGAACTCTCTAGTACATCTTCGTATAGATATATCTGATTTTACTAATCATGATGGTAGAGATGGCTTTAAAGATGACATTGAGATTAATAGTTCTACCACCAATATGCTTTCAGCTCTTGATGGTACACTTCAGAGCCTTAGAGAGAATAACGGAACGGCGGTTGTAAGAATTGCTTATGATGCAGGTTATAAAGGTAAATTAAAGGATAGTGGAGATACAAAGAGAACTGTCTGGGAGCCAAGGAGTATAAATAAAGCCCTTCAGCATCAGCAGGCTATCGGTGAGATATTTGCTAAGTATCCAGATGTTATAGCTTCAGTTGAGTGTGGTGTCTTTGGTCCTTGGGGAGAAATGCATTCTACCGATTTCAGGACTGAAGCAAACGTCAAAAAGGTTGTTAGCAAGTGGCTTGAAGTTCTTCCTGATTCTATACCTATCAGTGTTCGTCAGCCTGAGTTCTATAGCTGGTGGAGTGGCGTACCTATAGACAAAATAGATAGCGATGTAACTACTCCAGAACAGGCAGCTTATAGAGTTGGCGTATATAATGACGGATATCTTGGTTCATACGATGACCGCGGAACATTTAGAGATAGAGAAAGGGAAGTCGCTTGGCTTTCTAATCAGGCAAAGCATACTCTCTATGGTGGTGAGATAGTTCTATTTGAAGAGGATGATGATCATCCTACAAATGTTCAGCCTACAGGTCTCTATATGGAGCAGGAGGCATTTAAAACTCATACTAGTTATCTTAATGTTGGCTGGAATGATGAAATAATCGCTAAGATGAAAAAAACAAAGTTTAAGGGTAATAACAGCCTGTATAATAATGGTAGTTTAACAGAGTTTAACTATGTTCAGAATCATCTCGGATATAGATATGTTGTAAGAAATGTTAGTCTTACGAGAGAAACTTCAAAGTACGAGAACTTTGCACTTGAAGCGGGTATTGAGAATGTCGGTTTTGCTAACCTGGTGAAAGAGAAGAAGGCATATCTTATCTTGAAGAGTACAGATGGTAACTTCGAGAAGACTTATGATCTAGGTGCACTGGATCCTTCTCTCGGTGAATCAGCTTCAAATGTTGATCCAAGAAACTGGGATTCAACTGCTACAACAAGTGTAAAAGTAAATGTAGATATTCCTGATGATTTTGCCGAAGGTAAATATGAGGTTTACATAAAACTTGTTACTGATACATCAAATGGTGTATATCATTCTTATCCAATCAGATTTTCAAATAGTTCAAATATTTATGATGAGAATCTAGAGGCTAATTATCTTGGAAGCTTTTTATTAGTTGAAGGAACACTTGAAGAAGGTTCAGATAACTCTGGAAGTGGTAATTCTGGAAGTGGTAACTCGGGAAATGGTACTAAGGAGAATCCACCTGTTAGAGAGATAAAAGACACAAATAATTCAAATGGATCTAATTCCAATTCTTCTACTGGTTCCACAGGCTCAGGAGCAGCTACAAGCGGTAATGATGCAGCTGCATCTACATATAGTTCTGAATGGGTTGGTGGAAAATGGTATAATGAAGATGGTACACAGACTTACGAAGGAACACTTAGCTGGAAATGTAACTCATCCGGATGGTGGGTCGAAGATACAACAGGCTGGTATCCAGCAAGTCAGTGGCAGAAGATAGATGGTAAGTGGTACTATTTCACATCAGATGGATATATGGACTACGGCGAATATCGCGATGGATGTTGGCTTGGCTCAGACGGCGCCTGGGTTGAAAGCTACAGCGGTGGACACTGGTGCAAGAACAGCAAAGGCTGGTGGTATGAAGATTCCTCCGGCTGGTATCCATCATCACAGTATCTTTGGATTGATGGAACAGAGTATTACTTTAAAGCAGATGGATATATGAAGTAAATCATATCTTAAGTTAAATACTAAGTGTATATAGGTTATAAAGATTAGGGGGATTTTTATGCGAGATCTTGATTATCTAAAATTACTTAGCGATAGATTTCCTACGAAGAGAAGCGCACTTGCCGAGGTGATAAATCTAAAAGCGATTTTATCATTACCTAAAGGAAATGAGTTTTTCTTCTCTGATATACATGGTGAATATCAGAGCTTTCGTAACCTGGTTAGAGGTGCGTCAGGTGTTGTTATAGCAAAGATACGAGATACATTTGGCGATGAAATGAGTTATGAGGATCAGCTTTCATTTGCAAATCTGATATATTATCCAGATAGAACTCTAACTAAGCTCAAGCGTCGTCAGATTCTCGTTCCGGGAACCGATGAAGGTGATAAATGGTATCGAGAAACTATCGAGAGGCTTATTACATTTTGCCGTATAGCTGATTCAAAGTACACCAGATCTAAGGTTCGTAAGAAGCTTCCAGATGATTATGGCTATGCTATAGATGAGCTTCTGAATGCTGATGATAATTCTATTGATAAGGCCAAGTATTATAAAGGATTTGTAGATGCAATCATAGAGCTTCATGCAGGTGACGACTTTATCATAACAATGTGTAATCTTATCCATAATCTCTTTATCGATAAGCTGCATATAATCGGCGACATCTTTGACAGAGGTCCGAGAGCTGATTACGTAATCGATGAGCTTATGGGATTTCAGGATGTAGATATCCAGTGGGGTAATCACGATATTAGCTGGATGTCAGCAGCGGCCGGAAATGAAGCTTCCATCGCAACAGTTCTAAGAATCGCTACTAGCTACAATAGTTTTGACGTGCTAGAAGATGGATATGGAATCAATCTTAGACCACTTTCAATGTTTGCAGCTGAGGTATACGCGGATGATGACTGTGCCTGCTTTAAACCTCATTTACTAGATAATAATAAGTATGATTCAGTTAATCCTGATCTTGTTGCTAAGATGTATAAGGCTATAGCGATAATCGAGTTTAAGCTCGAGGGACAGCTTATTAAGAGACATCCTGAGTATGATCAGGATGATAGACTACTTCTCGATAAGATAGATATTGAGAAGGGTACTGTAAGAATAGGTGATAAGGAGTATCCGATGCTGGATACTAACTTCCCTACTATTGATTGGGACGATCCTTATAAGCTTACAAGCGTAGAACAGGAGCTGATTGAATATCTTAGATATTCATTTAGACATTCAGAGAAACTTCAGGAGCATATAAGATTCTTATATTCTCATGGCTCTATGTATAAGATATATAACAATAATCTCTTATTCCATGGATGTATACCTATGGACGAAAATGGAGAGTTTCATATCTGGAAGCATGGAGATGAGGAATATTCCGGTAAGGCCCTCATGGATTATCTGAACGCGCGAGTTATAGATGCGTATTTCCTTAGAGATGATGATCCTAGAAAGACTGATTCCCTTGACCTTATGTGGTATCTGTGGAATGGTCCTGTATCTCCTGTGTTCGGAAGAGCTAGGATGGCTATCTTCGAGAGAATCTTCCTGGAGGATAAGAGCCTCAGCGTAGAAGAAAACAACTGTTACTATGAGTTTTCAAATAATGCTGAATATTGCAATAAGATATTTAAAGAGTTTGGTATGAATCCTGAGAGGGCTCATATAATAAATGGTCATATTCCTGTTAAGGTAAAGCAGGGAGAGAAGCCTGTGAAGGCAGATGGCAAGCTGTATATCATAGATGGTGGACTATCAAAGGCTTATCACGAGACCACTGGTATAGCAGGATATACACTTCTTTTTAACTCTCATCATCTGGCTCTTGCAGAACATAAGCCATATGTAGCAGGCGAAGAGAATTCACCTGAAATATATGTAACAGAAGTAATGCCGGAGAGACTAAGAGTTGTGGATACTGATTCTGGAGATGAAATCAAGAAGCAGATTGAGGCGCTCTTAGAACTTATCGAATGTTATAATGTCGGTATTATCAAGGAAGACTAGGACATATATTATATATGAGAGTGAAAATTATGAAAAATATTTCCAAGACAGTGTTGTTTATAATATTGCTTGTAACTATGTTGCTTTCTTGTACAAGCTGTAAGTGGGATGATGCAGAGACTCGTCCTACTTCAGTTGAAACTCATGAAGAGACTGATGAGGATGGAAATACTTATACGGTGACATATGAGTATGTTGATTCAACTAATCGAACGGGAATGGAACCTGGTTTTTATAAGGCAGTTATAGTAGCAGGGGGAGTGTTCTTGTTGATGTCAGCTTTTTTTGGTTATATGCTGCTTGGTGTTAAAAAGTTTAAGGATAGATGTACTGTTCCAGTTTCTGCAACTGTAGTGAAAATCAGAGCTAGCAAGTATGGAAATGAGTATTTGAGAAATAGGTATTTGGAATATAATGGTACGTACAGATATTTTTATAATAACAATTCATACGAAAGTCAGAATGATTATTATGGCGTAAGATTCTTTCTTGGATGTGAATTAAAAGAAGGTGATTTTACCACTATACATATAGATCCTTCTGATCCGTATACTCTGTTCGATATATTTGCAAAGTACCATTATAATCGATTATTATATCTTACGATATTCTCGTTGTTAGCTGCTATAGCATCATTTGCTTCGTACTTTTTTTATTAATGAAACTCTGTAATCCTGAAATATATAATCTGGATATCAGATAAAAGGTTAAGAATAAATGAAAGCATATTCTGTATTTGCACATATATATGACAAAATGATGGACAACATCCCTTATGAGGAGTGGAAGGATTATCTTCTCAGAATGATGTATCTTTACAGAGTATCTCCATCAGCATCTATTGCTGAACTAGGATGTGGAACAGGTACTATGACTGGGCTTCTTGTAGAAGAGGGGCTTGATGTGATGGGGCTTGATATATCATCAGATATGCTTGCAGAAGCAAGAAAGAAATACCCAGATATTTCATTTCTAGAAGCTGATATGCGTGACTTCAAGCTGCCAGAGAAGAAGGATGTCATAGTAAGCATATGTGATAGTATCAATTATGTACTAACTACTGAGGATTTAGCTAAGACATTTTCTTCTGTGAGAGAGAACCTTAATGAGGGTGGAATCTTTATCTTTGATCTAAAGACGAAGTTTTTCTTCGAAAATGCTTTAGATGGCAGAACATATAGAGATAGAGGAAGCGGCTTTAGGTGTACGTGGAAGAATCACTTTGATGCTTCATCAAATATCCATAGTTACCTGCTAGATATAAAAGTGAAGGATGGTGGTAAGTGGGTTTCTACCCAGGAGGTTCATAGACAAAGGGCTTTTGCTGCACGTGAGATTATTGAAGCAGCTAAGCTTTCAGGCTTCGAGAAGGGAGGGGCATATGATGCATTTACCTTTGATAAGCCAAAGAAAAGAAGTGATAGAATCTATATTGTTCTTAGGTAGATGAAACTTGTAATGATATAGGTTTAATTCATAAGTATTTATATTATAAAGGGGAAAAATTATGGCAGTTATACAGATTATAGAGTATTTACTCGTTATTTTTGGTATTATAGCCTGCGTGGCTATACTTATTGTAGGCGGTATTCTAATAGCCGCTCTTTCTGCAGTTTGGGGAACGACTGTAGTAACTATGGAAGATCCACTTAAGATAGCAAACTTCATGAGTAGCCACGCTGTACTGTTTTTAGCTCTCATTGTGGTGATATTAATACTCGGATTCTTTAGTTGGGACTATGTGTCATGTGTTGCTGGAAATGTATTCTTAGCACTTGTCTCATCGATATTCTTCCCAAATAAACTCGTAACACTGCTTCTTATAGGATCTGCTGTTTTATATGGCTTTATAGATAAAGACTTATTTACTTATAAGGCGGCCTTCGAATATAAGAATTACAAAGGAATGGCACTTCATGTGCTGAGATCTGCTCTATATGCGGAGCTGCTAACACTTATCTTTTCGACATCGACTAATTATGTTGAGAGGTTCCTTGTTCCTCATGAAGATATGTTTCATGGTTCGCCTGCACTCATGATTCTTGCGGTATGTCTTCCAACTATTGTTTTTCTTATTATTTCAAGATTTCAGAAAACATTTAGCAGGATAGATCCGATAGCATTAGTCGATAAGAATCAGTCTATGGGCTTTAGAGCGTTATATTATCTCTTTTCTCTTATTAGAATAGCTGCATTAGTTTTAGTATTTGTTCTTCTCTTTAAGGGAACGAATGTGATAACCAATGAAAAGTACTTCTTTGGCGCAATCATTACCTTGGTGGTACTGTTAGTATCTAGTGTAAATACATTTAAAAATGTAGTTACTTCTCGCGTATATGAGAATAGCTGGGATCAGCAAGTATAAATAATCAAAACAAGATTTAGAGTCGCTATGGTTGCATAGCGGCTCATTTTTGTAATAACAAAAAAACGTCAAAAGAGAGAAAGTATTTTCTACTATTTTTTCTAACTTTAGGTTATTCTTTTAATGATATATAAAGACAAGCGGGAGGTTTTTTATGAAGACAATTAATATATTAAATGGACCTGAGAATGCATCAGCGATTATTCAGGGATGTATGAGAATGCCATCTCTCTCAAAGGAAGAGGCGGCTAAGGTTATACGTACAGCTTATGATTGTGGAATAAACTTCTTTGATCATGCTACATGCTACGGAGCAGGTGAGGCTGAGACAAGATTCAGCGAGGCATTTCCACTAACAGGTCTTAAGAGAGAAGATATATATATTCAGAGTAAATGTGGTCTTTGCTTTGATAGAAATGAGTTTGATTGGACTAAAGAAACTATTCTTACAAGTGTAGATGAGATTCTAGGAAGACTTAAGGTTGATTATCTGGATACACTTCTTCTTCATCGTCCTGATGTACTTTTTGATCCAGAAGAGGTAGCAGAAGCATTTGACAAATTAGAGAAGGCCGGAAAGGTAAAGTGGTTCGGAGTAAGTAATCTTGTGCCTATGCAGATAGAGCTTCTTAAGAAGTATGTTAAGCAGAATCTTGTGATCAACCAGGTTCAGCTGTCTCTCGAGCAGTCACAGCTTATTGACCAGGCGCTCTATATGAATAATAAGACAACTGACTATTCTATAAATCGAGACGGAAACTCGCTTGATTATTGTAGACTAAATGATATAACTATTCAGGCGTGGTCACCACTTCAGTTCGGAATGTTTGGTGGTTCCTTTATCGATAATCCTGACTTCCCAGAACTTAATAAAGCTCTTGGTGAGTTAGCAGAGAGAGAAGGGGTTTCTAAGTCAGCTATAGCTATAGCTTGGATACTTAGACATCCTGCTAAGATGCAGGCGATTATTGGCTCTATGAATCCTGAGCATATAAAGGATGTATGCGACGCATCAAAGGTTGAGTTGTCACATCATGATTGGTATGAACTCTATCTTGCTTCAGGTAAGTTCCTGCCATAGTAGCAAAGCACTACTAATTAATTAGATAGTATCATCTGGAAACTAAGTGTAAGATTTATATAGTTATATCAGTGAATTAGGAGTTTGACTATGAATAAAGTAAAATGGGGCGTTCTTGGAACAGCAAATGTAGCATCCTGGGGTACAATTCCTGGAATGCTTAAGTCAGAAAGTTGTGAGCTATATGCAGTAGCAGGAAGAAAGCTTGAAAAGGCTGAAAAGTATAAGGCTGATTTTGGCTTTGAGAAGGCTTATGGAAGCTATGATGAATTATTAGATGATAAGGATGTTCAGGCTGTATATATTCCACTCCCAAATAATCTTCATAAAGAGTGGGTTATCAAGGCCCTTAAAGCTGGTAAGAATGTTCTATGTGAGAAGCCTATGGGATTAAATGCTGATGAAATCCGTGAGATGTTCAAAGTTGCGGAAGAATCAGGATCACTTCTCATGGAAGCTTATGCATATCTTCATAGTCTATATATTCTAAGCCTTGTAAATGATGTAAAGAGCGGTGTGATAGGTGATGTAGATTATATAGAGACAGCATTTATCACTCAGGGCTACAAGGAAGATATTCGTCTTCACAAGGAGCTTGGCGGCGGAGCTATGTATGATCTCGGCTGCTACTGCACAACTATGATCTTATCATTGATAGATTCTGATGTTACTCTTGTTAAGGCTGACGCTGAGTTTTCAGACGGTGGTGTTGATATCAATACAGCAGGGCTGCTTAAGTTCAGTAACGGTGCGAGAGCATCATTTAACTGTGGATTTATCTTTGGTGAGAATACTAACTCCAGATTTGATAGATTACTTATCCATGGTACAAAGGGCCGCATACTCTCTGATGTTGAGTATAATCAGGAGGGAAATGTATCTTATAAGATTTTTGTTGGTGATGAGGTAATTGAAAGAAATATTGATATTCCTCACAATTATTCTCTGGAGATAGAGCAGTTCTCAAGATGTATCCTATACGGCGAGAAGCCTCATGTTACCGCAGATTTCTCCATAAGAAATGCAGAGCTTATCGATAGGCTTCTGGAGGACATGGGTTACTAGACTGTTGTGCTTTAGTTTAATCATTTTGCTGCATTTTTAATATCTTCAATCATGCTGAAAAAGTTCTGTTCATTTTCAGGTGATGAGGCAGTTTTATTGAAGCCTAGATAATAAACTGTTCCGTCATTAAGGACAATCTTTATACTTGATTGGCTAGCCTGCCCGTCTATTATATCATTTGATGAATTAGACGTATTCTCAGACTTTTGCCTTTCAAATCCTGAGATATTGTACTTTTCAAGGATTTCGATGATGCTTTTCTTTAAAGCGTCATCAGTTGATCTTATGATATCTTTTTCTGATGCAAAGCGTATATCTCCTGAAGAGGATAATACACTTTTGTTTTTAAAATCTATTATGGTATAAGAGCTCATTCCGGTCGCGCCTTCACTGATAAATTCGTCGATTATTATTATATCAAGCTTATCTTGATAATCAGTTGGTAAGTTTTCAGTTGTTGGCGTCATTTTGCTATATGCTGGAAGACCTTCACCAAGTCTCTCTTTCTTATATCTGTCGATAAGTACTAAAGGAACTTCATGTTCTAATTTATCGGGCGTTAATTCAAAATACTTAACAAAATCGTCAAAATCTATTCCATCGAACTCGGATTTACTTATTCCATAATATTCGCAGAAATAATCTATAGTCAGAGCCTGCTCTTCGGCTTCATTTTTCTCTTCTGTATCAGTACAACCTACAAGTAATGCTAATGACATTATTATAAGCAGTAGTAGTGCGCCTGTTTTTCTCATATATTTTCTTATCTCCTAGAAAACGAATTAATGATTTATATGAATAGTGTACTAAAGTTTAGACATTGTTGCATGTGTTTTGTAAATTGACTTAATTAGATGTGTGAAAAATTGACACCAATTGAGAATCTTCTTTCAGTAAAATACTGATAGAAGGTTCTTTGTATTATAAGTGTATCTAGGGGAGTAATGCATATGGAGGGTACATCTATGGACGAGAATACATTTTCTAATCAGAATAATAATAAATGATGGGGAAAGGAGCGGGTACGGGAGATATGAAGCTGCCACCCTTTACACTCGTGATCTTGCCGTTATGAGGAAACTTGACCAGTTAGTTTTTAGCTTTCCGGAGGTCTATAAGTGCATAGGCGAGACAGACATCGACAAGGCCTATGAAATGCCCAAATCTGCTGTTAATTATCGTAAGCCGAGACGGTTATCAGCGGAGCAGAGAGAGGCGGCGATGGAGAGGGCAGGCAATCTGCATGGCAAGCAAGATAAGGTGATGAACGAACAGCAGAGTTACGTCAACGAATCTTGTTGAAAATTTGACGGATTATGGTACTATAATATGCGTATAATTGTGCAAATTTGAGGATGAGCATGATGGAGAATTATTTCAATATCAGGAAGGATAGTAGCGGTTTATTCGAGAATCTTGCCATAACTAAGCATAAGACTTTTTGCAAGGAGTGGATGAATCAGTATCCGGTATTGTTTGTATCATTCAAGGATGCCGAGGGTGAAGATTTTGAAGAAGCATATAGAATGCTTGAGGTATGCCGAAGGTCTGAAAGGCTATGAGGAGATAATATGCTATGGGGCAGCGTTTTTTCAGAAGCAGGTTAAGCTTAGGCTGAAATAACCGTTGAAAACTTAATGTTTGCAATCGAGCGGAGCAGGGCAAATCATCTGTCCCGTTATTTTTTGACAAAATTGACTAAATAGTTATTTGATATCCAGAAAAATTGCCCATAAAATAAACAAGACACACCATGTCCAGTACGTAAAAACGGCTTTTTCTCACTTTATGTCGTGTTAAATGCGGATCGGACAGGAGATAATAGCAGCATCGAAGGGAGGTAAACATTAGTGGATCAGGTTAAGATCGGTTCTTTTTTAAGAGAACTCAGAAAAGAAAAGAATCTGACACAGGAACAAATTGCCGAACAATTTGGTGTTGCTGTAAGGACGGTGTCCAGATGGGAAAACGGCAATAATATGCCGGACTTGTCAATTTTGGTTGAGCTTGCAGATTATTACGATGTGGATATTCGTGAGCTCATTGACGGAGAAAGGAAAAGTGAGAATATGACAGAGGAGATGAAAGACACCCTTGAAAGGGTGGCGGATTATTCTGATGAGGAAAAAGAAATAATACTTAAGGGGCTTTATGCGAATATTATAGCGTCGGTAATATTGTTCATTGTTTTAAGCATGATACCGTTCGCAGTAGCAATCCTTCCGGAGGATGACATTTTCCTAAGATATTCTCATCTTAGACAGTGCACGTATCTTGTTGCAATAATCGGTATTGTAGTATCCGGTACAGGCCTTAAAAGGATACTTCAGTACATAGGAAATATGAATAAGGAGAGAGTAAAGAAAATCCGGAAGGTAGTCATTACCATAAGTATTCTTGTAATGATCTTGTGCGTTGCAGTTGTTTTGGCATTGATAACAACAATGTTTCAATAAATAAGGAATTGGAAATGAGAGCTTTAGTGGTTCCAATGGCAGCCATGGCTGAAACAGCAGGTCCTTCGGGCAGATGCAGAATCCTTCTGCCCAAGCATTGCTGAACTTGATTGATCACGTGAAAGTTGCCCCGGAATTACACAGGCTTCTCAGGAAAGACGGGAAGCTGGTAATCCTTTACATGGCGTGGCTGCCTTTTGAAGATGAGATTGCCGGAAGGAGCGAGGAACTGATACAGGACACGAATGTCCGGTCAGAAAAAACGGCAATTCTCACTCTTTGTCATGTTGCTGATAGTAGGATTGTGTTATCGTTGCCCTGCAGAGGAGGAAAAAGATATGAATCAGATTAAAATCGGAGCATTTCTAAAGAGTCTTAGGAAGGAAAAATAAATATCCCAGGAAGAACTCGCGGAAAAATTTGGAGTGTCCTCAAGATCTGTCTCAAGATGGGAAAATGGCAACACGATGCCGGACATAAGCGTTCTCGTTGAACTGGCGGATTATTACGACGTTGACATCCGTGAACTATTAAACGGGGAAAGGAAGAATGAGAATATGAATGAAGACATGAAAGAAACTTTGACAATGGTAGCGGATTATGCCGAAAAGCAAAAAAAACAGGCGATAATAAGAGCAGCAATATTGTTCGGTCTGGAAATGATCTGCTGCGGGTATACCTTAGGTGCGGCAACTTTGGTTCTGAAAAGCAACGGAGAAATAAGTGCGGGGTTTGCTGTAGTACCTATGTTTATCGCTTACTTTTTTTCAATCCTGCTGATGATCAATGTAAAGGATTATGTTCGCTCTCTTCAGAAGAAAGATTAAAATGGAAGGATAATAAATATGGCTGATCATAGGGATACAATCGTTACCAGTTGTCCGTACTGCGCTTCATCTGAATTGTTCGAGGCTTTGCAGGATGGGTATGGCGGGATTTCCGCAACAAGTAATATGACGTTTGGTAGTAGATGTCCTCTTTATCATTTGGTATGCCGCAATTGCGGTACCATTGTTCGCAGTTATGTAAAAGAGCCGGAGAAACTCTTGAAACGAAAAGACAGAAAGAAAAATTGATTGCGTACTGTGAGAAACAAGGGTATCGAAATTGAGAAACCATGAAGATAAGCGGCAGCATCAGACCGAGCTGAACACTTTCAAGATGTATAAAAACATTCTTAAGGATATGATCAAGGAGCCGGATAAAAAGATTGTACCGAAGAAATGGAAGGAATTTCTCTATTGACAAGTACACTTGGCAAGTAGTATATTTTTTATTGACAAGTGAACTTGGCATTTATGCTTCGATGATTTGAGCATCAAAACACGATTAACAAGGAACCGAATATAAACTTCGAGGTAATTGGAAATGAATAAAGATGAAATATTGATGAAGAGCCAAATGGAAAATAAGGGACGTGACTTACCCGGGATCGTAGCCGGAAAGGACGCGGCAACATTTGCAATCGTATTCGGTGTAGTTTTTATGCTCATCATTGCATTCCTGTGCATAGTGGCAGGAAGCAAAATGGTATATGGGGTTGTAGCTACGGAATTCTGTATCAGCTTCGGACTGAACCTCTTTATCGCTGTTAAACAGAAAAAGACTAAATACACTTTAATGGCAGTCTCAAGTGCCATTCCTTTTGCAATCTTTACATTTATAACAGTCTGCGAGATATTCAAGGTCTATCCGTGAGGTAAAGCATTATGGATGATACACTTATCCTAAGAAACAGACTTAGAGAATACCGCAAGGAGCAAAATATGTCGCAGGATGAACTTGCTAAACTGGTCGGCGTGTCAAGAAATACTATCAGCTCTATTGAAACCGGACAGTTCAGTCCTACGGCAAAACTGGCGTTGATTATATGTATTGCGTTGGATAAGAAATTCGAGGAAGTGTTTTATTTCTAATTGAATTTTTTTGATAGCGATATGTATGACTTGACCATTAATGAACTTTTGAGCGGTAAGAATTGGCCACGGAGGAATATAAGGAGATGGCAGAGACGAATATAAAAGATACATTGAGAAGCAGTGCATTTACCCTAAGGGAAAAACAGATTTTTTTCGAGAAAAAATGGAAAAAAGAACATCGTTTTAATCTTGTGATAGGAATGATTGTTATGATAGCAATTATTGTAGCAGGCTATTATTTCGACACAGAATTTATATTACTTGGGGCAATAGCTGGAGCGATGTTTTGTATATATGAACATAATAGGATGAAAATCTATGTGGAAGAAAATGCTTTTGATGGAATGAACAAACAATAGTAAGAAAAATCGGAAGACACTCATGGCATCAAAGAATGTTTTTATGTGGGATCGGAGCAAAATCCGGTCCTTTTTTCATACCCATATTTAGAGCGGCTTTCCGGCATTTCTACAAGAAAAAGTACAAGAAACTATTGACAAGTAGCATCAGGGGCAACTACGAAGTATATTATGAATAAATATGATATAACATCGGAGCCACTTTCTCGTTTTGTTGAAAAGGCTATGGCATTTAAACCTGACGAAAGGTTTGAAAATGCAAATAGTTGGAGAAGATTCTAGCTATTATAGGGGTTGATATATTAATAGTTGTAATAACTTAATTTATTGGAGCCTTCTTTGTGAATAAGGTTTAAAATACTATTTTGTAGTTTTTTATATTTAACTATCGTATAATTGATTAGATATATAAGAAATATAACTAATTGATATGGTATTGGATGTAAAATGATATGGGTAAAGGTTTTTGGACACTTAGATATACACTTATAAATGTTACGTATTTTGTAGCATTTTGTACTATTCATGCACTTGCGGCTGTATATCTTCTTGATAGAGGATTTTCAAATACAGAGGTCGGCATACTCCTTGCGGTTGCAAATATCTTGTCAGCTATCTTACAGCCTGTTATAGCAGGTATCATAGATAAACCGGGACCGCTGACAAATAGACGATTTATCTTGATTGCAGTTACTATAATAGCCGTAGGTTCTATATTGCTTATGCTTTTTGGCGATATAAAGGCACTTGTCTTCATAATCTATGTGATTATCTATATGATTCAGTTTACGTATCAACCCGTTATGACTGCGCTGTGTTTCGAATATCAGAAGGCAGGATATAATATATTCTATGGACTGGCTAGAGGACTTGGTTCTGCTAGCTTTGCTGTGACATCTGCATTTGTAGGTGGAGCTGTTGAACGTAGTGGAGTAGGGATTCTTCTTATCATAAATGTTGTATCCATGGTTTTATCTGCAATTATTGTCTTTACATTTAAGAAGCAGGATAGTGACGAATCTTCGAACGAGCAATCCGATTCAAAGCAGAGTAGTGGAGAAGTTGCTCACAATAATCTCTTTGATTTTATACGGACTTATCCTGCATTTTCGCTTTTCTTAGTTGGAACTATCTGTTTCTTTTTTGCCCACAACATGATTAATGATTTTATGATTCAGATCATTCGGTCACTTGGTGGGGGCGAGAAGGAGCTTGGATATTCTAACTTTCTTCAGGCTATACTAGAGCTACCTGTTATGGCTCTTATCGGCCTTATTCTAAAGAAGATTTCTTCAAGTAAACTGCTTATTATCTCTGGCGTAGCATTTTTTGTTAAGATATTAATTCTTATATTTGCCAGTGCTATGCCTGGCATGTATATAAGTCAGTCGTTTCAGCTGTTTGCTTATGCTGTGTTTATACCTGCGGCTGCTTATTACGTGAGTAGCAATATGTCAGAGCTTGATCAGGTGAAGGGACAGGCTTTTGTTACTAGCGCCATAACAATTGGTGGCGTATTTTCAAATCTGATCAGTGGTGTAATACTGGACAATCTGGGAATAAAGCAGATGCTTATAACAGGAACAGTTGTTGCTGCTTTAGGAGCTGTGATTACATTTATTGCATTTGGCAGAAAGACAAAGAAATATTAAACAGAGAGTAGAGGCTTGATTATGGAACTAAAGAAACTAGATTATAATTTGACGGTTTGTAAGGTTGCTGATATTTCGGATATCGATACATCGGCAGATTTTTATTTTATTGCTAAAACTGATGAAGAACTTTCGCTTGTTTGCAGGACTGAGGATGTTCCTGAGAGTACCTTAGAGAGAGAAGACGGCTGGAAAGGATTTCGAATCCAGGGGGTGCTTGACTTTTCGCTTATCGGAATACTTTCAAAGCTTTCGGGCATACTTGCTGATGAGGGGATAGGCATCTTTGCTGTATCCACATATAACACGGATTATATTCTAGTGAAGGAAGAAAACTTTGACAGGGCATTATCAGTGCTTTCACAAGCAGGATATGAAGTTGTATAGAACCTGTTGAGATTTCAAATCAGTTAAAAAACAATTGCTTAACTAGTTTACATAATATGGGAGAGAAACTAAATGAGAAGTTATTCATTTAACAAGGTTAATGTTACAGATAGTCTGTTCAGACGAAGAATGGATGTTAATAAAGCATATCTAAAGGAGCTGGATGATACATGCCTGCTTCAGAATTATTACTTTGAGGCTGGCATTATAATTCCTGGACTTATGATGTTTCAGAATCCGGAGGATGTTAAGCTTCACTGGGGCTGGGAGGCTCCGTCTTGCCAGCTGAGAGGACATTTCTTAGGTCATTATCTATCAGCTGCGTCTATGATAGTTGCAAATGACGGCGATGAGATACTTGCTGCAAAGCTGCGTCACATTATCTCTGAACTGAAGAGGTGTCAGGAACTTAATGGAGGAAGATGGGCTGGGCCGATTCCTGAGAAGTACTTCGAGGTACTGACGACGGATAGATACATTTGGTCCCCACAATATACTATTCATAAGCTGCTCATGGGACTTGTCGACACATATAAATATACCGGAAATGAGGAGGCTCTCGAGATTCTGTCTGGGATGGGGGACTGGTTCTTGGATTGGACTCGCGACATGCGTGTGAGATGTCCGGATGCAATCTTTAAGGGCGAACAGGCTGGAATGCTTGAGGTCTGGGCAGATGCATATGCGGTTACGGGCGATAAGAAATACCTGAAGATTGCTGATGCTTATAAGGGGCAGAGGCTCTTTAAGCTGATAGAGGTTAAGGGCGTGGATGCGCTAACCGATGATCATACAAATGCAAGTATTCCTATAATTCAGGGCGCTGCAAAAATGTATGAGATCACAGGAAGACCTATGTGGCGAAAGATAGTCGAAAGCTTTTGGGATGCTGCGGTGACTGAGCGCGGTATGTATGCTACGACTGGTCAAAATGCTGGTGAGTTCTGGATACCTCCTAAGAAAATGGGAGAGTATAGGGGCGAACGTAATCAGGAGTTTTGTACTGTCTACAATATGGTTCGTGTTGCTGAATATCTTTTTAAATGGACCGGAGATTCGAAATATTCTGATTATATCGAAAGATGTATATATAATGGATTCCTCGCGCAGCAAAATGCTGAGAATGGAATGCCTGATTATTTCCTGTCGCTTACAACTGGTTCTAAGAAGGAGTGGGCTACAAAGACTAGAGATTTCTGGTGCTGCCAGGGTACATTGATACAGTCTGCGGCAAAATATCCAGAAATGATATATTCAGTAGATGATGATTCTTCTATACTTTATGTAAACCAATACATTTCTTCTGTTCTTGAAGAAAGAGTTGGGGAAACTGAGATAAAGCTTACTCAGTCGCTTTCAATGAAGGGGTATGATGCACAGACACTTTTTGACGAGCATGGTACTTCGGAAAAGTCTCGCTGGAGATTTCATTTTGATATAGAGATTCCTTCTAAGAAGGGAAAGAAGAGTATATCCCTTGCTCTTAGGATCCCTGAGTGGGCTAGTGGTGATGCGGAACTATCCGTAAATGGCAAAATAATGCTTGTGAATAAAAATGATGATAAACTAGCAAATGGATATGTTATAATTCCAAGTGTTAAAAATGGTGCGGCGATAGATATATCATTTGTATCTGAGGTGAAGGCTGAGAGGCTTCCTGATGATGAAGGGACTGCGGCTTTCGTGGATGGGCCTATTGTTCTGGCCGGCCTTACATCAGATGTAGATGTGATATACGGGGACTTTGAGAATCCTGGTGATTTCCTGAGTTCGGTATCTGAACATACGTATGATACATATATCTGGCTGCAGAATAATTACCGTACTAAGAAACAACCTCGAAGTATAAAGTTTGTTCCGCTTTATGATGTAAAAGACGAAGCATACACCATATACTTCGAAGAAAGGAAATGAGTCACTTATCACGTCCGACGTAAAAGCTGACTCAAAAATGAGTCAGCATTTACGTCGGACGTGCCAGGTGACTCATTTTAGAAAGATTGATTATGAGGATTCCTAGAATTAAATGGAATATAGATACTGCGGATAATATTCTCTTTGTTCCTGCTATGCTGGATATGCATTATCCACTGATTAAGTATGCATTTTTCTCGAAGGATTACTATCCGGTTGTTATGAGTGAAGAGGATGGCATAACCGATATCGGGCTTCATTATATAAATCATGATATGTGTTATCCGCTGTCTCAATTTGTGGGACAGATGAAGAAGACCCTCGATAGTGGAAAGTATGACCGAGATAGAGTAAGGCTTCTCATGCCGACGGGCGGAGATGCTTGTCGTGGTGCCAACTATACAGGCGCCCTTAGAAGGGCTATGGCGCTAGCGGGCTACGGAGATGTTCCTGTGCTTACGCTAAATGTCAGAGATCATGAGCCTGAGTTCATGATGAAGTTTGACTTCCCTATGGTGTGGCGTGCGCTCTTCGGAATGTATTACTGTGATATACTTATGATGCTTCTCTATCAGGTTCGTCCGTATGAGAAGATCAAAGGTTCTGCCAACAGATGTTGGGCCAAATGGATTCGCCGGCTTTCACACGATATGATAAGCGGAAAGAATCTGTCGCTGCTTTATATGCATAGGAACTTTCGTCTCATTTGCAAGGATTTCGCAAAGATAAAGACAGATAAGAGAGTAAAGAAGCAGGTTATAGGTCTGGTCGGCGAACTGTACGTAAAGTATTGCCATTTGGGGAATTGGGACGTGGTCGACTTTGTCGAGCAAAATGGCGGCGAGATTCACGTTAATGGACTTTCGTACTATGCTATCTATTACATGGATACGCATATGGTTAGAAAGCATAACCTGGAGGCCAAGGGAGCGCGGTTTCTTATGAAGCTTCTGGAAATGATACAGAAGGATATGATTCGTGCCATGAAGTCTTATGGCTTCTTCTCATTACCGCCTTATATGCAAATGAAGCGTGAGGCGGCGGGCTTTGTAAGCTTCAATAACCGAAATGCTGATGGCTGGCTTATAGGCGCAGAGGCAGTAAGCTATATCAAGCATGGGGTAGAGAAAGTCTTCGCATCACAGCCATTTGGATGCATGGTTAATCACTGTGCAGGTAGAGGACTATATCCATCGCTTACGAGAAAGCTAAAGAAAGGCTGTATAGTCAGTGCGGACGTGGATTCAAGCGCGTCGAAGCTGAATTATTATAATAGACTACTCATGCTGATGCACGGGTACTAAAATGAGTCACTTTCCACGTCGGACGTAAAAGGTGACTCAAAAATGAGTCACTTGCTACGTCGGACGTAAGGGTGACTCAAAAAGGAGATTATCATATGACACTTAGGGAACTTGCAATAGGCGAGACTTGTATTATTAACACTGTTGGAGGAGAAGGTGCGCTCAGACAGCATTTTCTTGATATGGGTGTAATCCCGGGAGTAGAGGTGACACTTGTTAAGCTTGCTCCAATGGGCGACCCTATGGAACTTCGTATTCACGGATATGAACTTACACTCAGACTCGCAGATGCGGAGAAGATAGAAGTTCTACCTGTAAATGAGAAGAATGAAGAGCAGAGTAAGAATACTGTAAAAAATGTAGAGCAAAGTAAGAAATCTGAAAAGAAGGAACATAAGCATAAGCACCACCCTGGACTTGGTGAGGGCGGAATATATCATGACCATACTACCGAGAAGAAGCTACCGTCAGGTACGCTGCTTACATTTGCGCTAGCTGGAAATCAGAATAGTGGTAAGACAACACTCTTTAATCAGCTTACAGGTTCTAATCAACACGTGGGTAATTTCCCAGGAGTTACAGTTGATAGAAAGAGTGGAGTGATAAAGGGACATTCTAATACGGAAGTAGTAGATCTTCCTGGTATTTATTCCCTGTCTCCATATACTGATGAGGAGATCGTGTCTCGACAGTACATAATCGGTGAGAAGCCAAAAGGAATTATCAATATAGTGGACGCCATGAATATAGAGAGAAATCTCTACCTCACTATGCAGCTTATCGAGCTAGATGTACCTATGGTACTCGCTCTAAATATGATGGACGAGGTCAGAGGAAATGGAGGCTCTATAAATATAAATGCTATGGAAGCGCTTCTAGGAATTCCTGTTGTACCTATATCGGCTGCTAAAAATGAGGGTGTTGACGAGCTTATAAGTCACGCACTCCATGTAGCTAAGTATCAGGAGAGCCCGGGCAAAAAGGACTTCTGTGATGAATCAGATCATGGTGGAGCGGTTCATAGATGCCTGCATGGTATCATGCATCTTATCGAGGATCACGCTATCAGAGCAGAGATACCTGTTAGATTTGCTGCTAATAAGGTAATAGAAGGCGATAAAAGAGTTATAGATGCACTGAAGCTTTCCGAAAATGAGAAAGAAATGGTGGAGCACATTATAGTGCAGATGGAAGAAGAGCGAGGGCTTGATAGATCCGCAGCCATTGCAGATATGAGATTTTCATTTATAGATAAGCTTGTTTCAGAGACTGTTGTAAAACCAGCTGAAAGTAAGGAGCGGGAGCGGAGTGAGAAGATAGATAAGATTCTTACTGGTAAGTTCACAGCAATTCCGATGTTTATAGCAATTATGGGTGTTATAGCATTTCTTACATTTAATCTTGTAGGAGCTTGGCTACAAGGGCTTCTTGAATCAGGAATTGGATTTGTAACAGAAAAAATTGATGGAGCGCTTACCGCATGGAATGTAAATGATGTAATACATTCTCTAATCATAGACGGTATCTTTACAGGTGTCGGAAGCGTGCTTAGCTTCCTCCCGATCATTATACTTCTGTTTTTCTTCCTGTCCCTTCTGGAAGATACAGGCTATATGGCGAGAGTGGCATTTGTCATGGATAGACCTCTTAGAAAGCTGGGACTTTCAGGACGAAGCATCGTACCAATGCTGATAGGATTTGGCTGCTCGGTGCCTGGTGTAATGTCTAGTAGAACCATGCCGTCAGAACGAGATAGAAAGATGACTATCATGCTGATTCCATTTATGAGCTGTACTGCCAAGTATCCTATATACGGATTCTTAGTAGCATCATTTTTCCCCGGAAAAGGCGCACTTATAATAATCGGACTTTATCTGCTCGGCATTATAGTAGGAATCATAACAGCTCTTATATCAAAGAGATTCTTCTTTAAGGGCGAGGCGGTTCCATTTGTTATGGAGCTTCCGAACTACCGCATGCCGGGTATCAAAAATGTAGCTCAACTTATGTGGGAAAAGGCTAAGGATTTCCTTGTAAAAGCTTTCACTATAATCTTCGTTGCAACTATAGTTATCTGGTTCCTGCAGACCTTCAATCTGCATCTTGGACTTGCAGCGGATCCGCAGGACAGTATACTAGCTAAGGTCGCTGGATTTGTTGCACCTATATTTATGCCTCTAGGTTTCGGAGACTGGAGAGTAGTAACTGCATTGATTACTGGTTTTATGGCAAAGGAGAGTGTGGTATCAACGCTTACAATCCTTACTGAGGGAAATATAGCTGGATTTTTAAGTACTGCAGCAGCTATGTCACTTCTAGTGTTCTGTCTGCTTTATACACCGTGTGTTGCAGCTATCGCTTCAGTGAAGCGTGAGCTTGGACGTAAGTGGGCGCTCTTTATGGTGCTGCTTCAATGTGGCGTAGCCTGGTTAGCTTCATTTTTAGTATATACTTTAGTATCGCTTATATAATGTGTAATTGGGACCAGATCTTTTTTGCACACAATCAGGTACAATCATAGAATGTGATTTGTTTTTGAATTTCAATCTTATTAGGATGGTTGGGGATGGATTTTACTATTGATGATAAGAAACAGAAAGCCTGGATGATATTCCGTGATTTTATGGAATACTTTCTGGTATATTGCTTTATTGGTTGGATATATGAGTCCATATGGTGCTGTCTCATATACCATAAGCTGGGCTTTATTAACCGTGGATTTCTCTTTGGACCATGGATTCCGATATATGGCATAGGATTCTTTATTATATGGGGGATATTCAAGCTTCTTAAGATTAAAAATCCGATACTTGTGTTCGTAGTTGGTACCGCTATAGCAACGACGATAGAGCTGATTGCAAGTTATATCATAGAGGCGGTGCTACATAAATGGCTTTGGAATTATACAGGCTACTTCCTAAACTTTAAGGGTAGGATAGCATTTGAACCTAGCGTGATGTTCGGTATTATGATAACGGTTGCTATATGTCTCATACAGCGTGGGTTAGTTAAAGCGCAGGAGAAAATCCGAGATAGTAAGGTTCATAATGTGATATTTATTATAATAACGGTGCTTTTTCTTATAGACTTAATCTGCCGAATATGGCTCGGAAGCAATTGTAAAATGTAATATTTATCGTATATAATAAGACATCCAAAAATATAAGATTATAAATGAGGCAAATATGAGTAGTTATTTAGAACGTAGATGGGCAAGAGCGGCAACTGGCGCACTTATCTTGTCAGTCATATTTATAGTACTGATGGTATCATCAGTATCGCCAGAGCCTATATCCTCCGATTGGAATCTTGTTGAGTATAAGGTTAATGGTCAGACTACGAAGGCTGAAAATCTAACTTCTGAAGAAGCAGAGAACGCTCCCGCATTTAAGTATATCGGTGAACATGACTGTGAGATATCTCTTAATGGAAAGACTCACAAGGGATATATGACTGAGTCTGGAAAAGGTAAGTATAGAATTACCTTTGATGATACAGATCAGGCTATGAGAATAGTCATAAAAGGCAAGAATATGACGATTACAAATGAGAAGAATACTGTAAAACTCGTATTCAAGGCTGAATAAAAACAGAATATTATAATGATATAGGTAAAAACTATAACGTGCTATAAGTATAATATATATGCCTCGTTATAGTTTTTTATTATAATCATGTAAAGTTTATGGTAATATCAAATCACTGTTTTTTGCATATAATCATATATGAAAATCAAGAATTAAATGTATAAGGAGATATATTATGAAAGACGAGACAAAATGCCTGCATTCAGGTTACACACCAGGAAATACTGAACCTAGAGTTTTACCTATAGTTCAGAGTACAACTTACAGATTCGATACTACACAGGATATCGCTGATGTATTTGATGATCCTACAAAGGCTCTTATCTACTCAAGATTTGCTAACCCAACAGTAATGGCAGTTGAAGAGAAGGTTAATCAACTTGAGGGCGGTGTTGGAGCTATGGCAACTACATCAGGACAGGCTGCATCACTTCTTTCTATCTTAAATATAGCTCAGGCGGGAGATAGCTTTGTATCTGTATCTGAAATCTATGGTGGTACAATCAACCTCTTTGCTTACACACTTAAGAAGCTTGGAATCGAGTGTATCTTCGTTAATCAGGAAATGTCAGATGAAGAGATTAAAGCTGCATTTAAGCCTAATACAAAATGTGTATTTGGTGAGACTCTTGCTAATCCTTCACTTACAGTATTTGATATTGAGAGATTTGCAAATATAGCTCATGAGCAGGGCGTTCCACTTATTGTTGATAATACATTTGCAACACCTATTTTATGTAAACCATTTGATTTTGGTGCTGATATAGTTGTTCACTCAACTACAAAGTACATGGATGGTCATGCAGTACAGGGTGGTGGTATGATCGTTGATAGTGGTAAGTTTGACTGGACAAATGGCAAGTTCCCTGAGCTTGTTGAGCCAGATGAGAGTTATCACGGAACATGCTACGTAAGAGATTATGGTAAGATGGCATACATCCTTAAGGCTCGTATGCAGCTGATGAGAGACTTTGGGTGTTATCCAGCAGCTCATTCAGCTTTCCTGCTTAATCTTGGACTTGAGACACTTCCAATACGTATGGAACGTCACTTCGAAAATGCACTTGAAGTAGCTAAGTTCCTTAAGAATAGTGAATATGTTGAGTCAGTTACATTCCCAGCTCTTGAAGATGATAAGAATCATGAGCTTGCTAAGAAGTATCTTGGTGGAAAGTCTTGTGGTGTTATCTCATTTGTTATCAAGGGCGGTCGTGATAAGGCTATGAAGTTTATGGATTCTCTTAAGCTTGCATCAAATGAGGTTCATGTAGCTGATATCAGAACTTGCGTACTTCATCCAGCAAGTGAGACACATAGACAGCTTACAGACGAGCAGCTTGTTGCAGCTGGTATCGAGGGCGGTATGATTCGTCTATCAGTTGGTCTTGAGAATATTGAAGATATCTTGGCTGATATCAAGGCAGGCTTCGCAGCTATCCAGTAATATATAGCATTTTTCCTTGAGAAGCTTATATAGCTTTTCTTGAGTTGATGTTGAATAGATGATAAAATGATGTATGTTTTCGGAAGGAAATGTACATCATTTTTTATATGGAGGTTATCATGATTAAGATACTCGTAGTTGAAGACGAGAAACCAATATCCAATCTTATAAGAATCAGTCTTAAGGGTGCTGGATACACTTGTGATCAGGCCTTTGATGGAAATGAAGCTCTTGATAAGATTGATGAGACAGTATATGACTTGATCCTTCTGGATATAATGCTTCCTGAGGTTGATGGATTTGAACTCATGGAGTATATTAGACCACTGGGTATTCCAGTGATATTCCTTACTGCAAAGGATGCTCTTGATGACAGAGTTAAGGGTCTCAAGATGGGTGCAGAGGATTATATAGTAAAGCCTTTCGAAGTTGCAGAGCTTATTGCAAGAGTTGAAGTTGTTCTTCGAAGATATAAGAAGACAGAAGATACATTTGAATTAAATGGTCTCTATGTAGATGCATCTTCTATGGTTGCGAGACGTGGAGATAAAGAGATACCACTTACTCCTAAGGAGTTTGATCTGTTGTTACTCTTTCTTAGGACACCGAATACGGCTCTCTATAGAGAAAATATTTATGAGAAGGTCTGGGGTGGTGAACTGGAGTATGGAAGTAAGACAGTAGATCTTCATGTTCAGAGACTTCGTAAGAAGGCAGGTCTTGAGAAGGAACTTAAGTCAGTCAGCAAGGTTGGCTATCGTTTAGATGTGTAACATATGAGTTTTAGATTAAAGATTACAATTTTAACTACGTTGCTTGTTGCCATGCTTTTCAGTCTTGGTTCAACCATCATGATTCACCGTTCTTATATGGACTCTCTTACGAGAGAAGAGCAAGAAGCGGTTGATAATGTGCAGATGGTTACCAGCATAATCCAGATATCCTATGAGAGTGGTCAGGAAACTGGTGATGAGCAGCTTGTCCAGACTCTTCGTAGACTGGCGACATATCAGACATCTTCGGATGTCTTTTTGTTGTATAAGGGAAAGAATCTTATCTATGGCAATTCACAGCTTGCAAATATTGATGTAAATATGGACCGCCTTTCTAAAGAAATGAAGGGCAAGGGCGATATATATGTAAGTTATGATAATGAATTTTCTGGTATGGAGTTCATTATCGGCGCTTCAGAGATAGTTATAGATGATGATACGTATATCATTTGTGTATGCCGTGATGTCAGCTATGTAAGTAACATGCGTAAAAGGCTTCACCAGATGTTTGTGTATACATTTATCATACTTCTCTTTGCTTCGGGCGTTATCTCATGGCTGATGTCAACATTTCTTGTACGACACTTATCAAGACTCACTAAGGCAACACGAGAGATTGCAGACGGTAATCTGTCATATCGTTCGAATATTGAGACAAATGATGAAATAGGTGAGCTGTCTCATGACTTCGATAAGATGGCAGAAGAGCTAGAGGGAAATGTATCGCTTCTCGAGGAGGCGGCTGAAGAAAAGGATAGATTCATGGGGGCATTTACGCATGAGCTTAAGACACCTATGACATCTATTATCGGATATGCAGAGCTTCTCAGAACTCAGGAGCTTGATGATGAGGATAGAGAGGATGCTCTTCAGTACATTTATTCTGAGGCAAAGCGTCTTGAAAATATGTCTCTTAAGCTGCTTCAGCTTTTTGTTGCAGATAAAGAGAAACTTGAAATGAAGAAAGTATCCCCTAAGGATATGGTTGAAGATATAGTAACTCATCTTAGACCTACACTTAGTGAACAAAACATTTCTATCATATGTAGGACAGAAGAAGGTACTGCAATGCTAGAACCTGATCTTGTCAGGACACTACTGATAAATCTTATAGATAATGCTCGTAAGGCTATGGATAAGAAGGGAAATATCAGAGTCGACCAGAAGATGGAAGAGGATGGAGTTACATTTGTAATTACTGATAATGGTAAAGGCATGCCTAAGGAAGCTATTGAGCATGTAACGGAAGCGTTCTACAGAGTTGATAAGGCCCGTTCCAGAGCACAAGGTGGTGCGGGACTTGGACTATCCCTTGTATCTAAGATAGTAGAGCTGCATAATGGTACGATTGATTTTAGTAGTGAACCGGGTATTGGAACAGTGATCACGGTTAAGCTGAAGGGAGGTGCTGCAGATGTTTAAAGGTGGTAGTATAAAACCTGTTGTTATAGCACTTCTAGCCATATCAGCTATTATGATATCATTCTCATTTCCGTATCTGGTATTTGCTTATGAGAATTACATGCTGGATGGTTATGGTATACATTATGAAGCAGATCCCGTCAGGATTAACTCGGAATCAATATCATTTACTGAGAAGCTTCGCGATATGACTACGGCTATAGATAATTCGTCGTATGTATATGTGGGTGATGAAAATAGCTATGATGCAGATGTTAATCTAACTAAAGAGACTGCTTTTGTTTCTGCAGCAGATGCATTTATGGATCTTTTTATCTCTGATAATGCGCTCCAGGAAATTGGAATGGATCGTCAGTCTCTTAAGACTGCGCTCTTTAATTCAAGTGATATATCTACATCAAAATATCTTATAATAAGACCTGGATCTAAGGATATGTATCTAGCCTGGATCGTTTCAGTAAATAATGAGTATGGAGCTTTGGAACTTATTGTAGATGATGAGACGGGGAAGCTTCTTTCGGTGTATGCTGCAATTGATCCTGATTTAGGGACGGATGTAATCTTAAGTGATAATTATTTTGATGAATCCTTTGGAGATACAGTAGCTTCATATTATGAAATGAATTATATAGCATCAGAGTATTCTGCTAGTAAGAATAGTGTGGATAAGTTTGGAACTTCCAGCACATCACTAAGAAGCATTAAGCTTATGGGAGCTGATCCTGATGAAGAAGTTGTTCTGCCTTATATTTTAGAGGATTATTATGATGATACACAAGTTTTATATTTTAACTTCTTTAGTTATTCAGCACTTAATCTAGATCCTATCGAGATAAATAATTACGGTAATGATTATCTGGACAATAATACTGATACTACAGATACTGACGATGGTTCATCAGATAATCAGTCTACGGGGCAGGATGGCAAAAATAGTCAAGACGGCAAAAATGGTCATGGTGATAACCAGGTGCCAGATGATCCTAATGCTTCAGTGAATCCTGATGATGGAGATGGTGATAATAATTTAGACAAAGGAACGCCAACAGATGCAGACAAAAAAGATAACTAGTATTATAATAATATTCGATATTATAGTATGTGCTATAATTCTGGGAATTGCTTACTTCTTTAATTCTGGAGATGCTCCGCAGGAAGAAGAGTTAAGTACAGTAGCAATAGTTACAACTGAGTCTGATTCTGCAGTTTTCGAACCGGCTATTGCTGTAGATGCTACAACAACTGAGAAACCTGAATCAGAAGAAGAACAGGCACAGTATACATTTCGCAATAAATATAGGCTTGATGAGCATTATGAGAAGCATGGCAAGGATATGGGCTTCGAAGATGCTAAGTCTTATGAGAAGGCAGCTTCGGATGTTATAAATGATCCAAGAGCTCTGCATAAGACGGAAGCAGAGGATGGCGATGATGTCTACTATATAGAGGAAACTAATGATTTCGTTATATTATCTTCAGATGGCTACATTCGGACTTACTTTTGGCCGAATGATGGTATAAAGTATTATAAAAGACAGTGATCATAAGTAATAGAATTAAGGCAATGTATTGAGACAAAGATTTTACTTATGATATCAGGAGGATATTATGGACATAATTAAGAAAATTAGTGAAGAGCTCGAAGTTAAAGGCGCTCAGGTACAGGCTGCTGTAGAGCTTCTTGATGAGGGATGTACAGTACCATTTATCGCTCGTTACCGTAAGGAAAAAACTGGTGCATTAAATGATGAGCAGCTCCGTAAGCTTTATGAGAGACTTACATATCTTAGAAACCTTGAGGAGAAGAAGCAGACAGTTATAACAAGTATTCAGGAACAGGAGAAGATGACTCCTGAACTTATGAAGGAGATAGAGGCTTGTGAGACTATGGTTGCTCTTGAGGATCTCTATAGACCATATCGTCCAAAGAGAAGAACTAGAGCTACTATCGCCAAAGAAGCTGGTCTTGAGCCGCTTGCTCAGATTATCATGGCTCAGGAGACTGCTAAAACTATGGATGAAGAAGCAGCTCCATTTATAGATGAAGAGAAGGGTATCAAGAGTGTTGAAGATGCTGTACAGGGTGCTTCTGATATTATCGCTGAGCAGATAAGTGATACGGCTGATTATAGAACATGGATCCGAGAGAAGACATTTAAACTTGGTAAAATGTTATCTAATGCCAAGGATCCTGAAGCTAAGTCTGTTTATGAAAATTACTACGAGTTTGAGGAGCCCCTTAGCAAGGTTACGGGCTATAGAACACTTGCTCTTAACCGTGGTGAGAAGGAGAAGTTCCTTACAGTTAAGATAGATGCTCCAGTTATAGATATAGTTAACTATCTTGAGAGACAGCTTGTTAAGAAGGAATTACTACCAAGACTAAAGTCTGTTGGTGGTATCAGCTTCCAGGAGGATACAAATGTATCTGATAAGAAGTTCGATAAGAAGATGAAGAATAAGCGTGAGAAGTATTCTAATAGCGGTATTGATGGGCTTGAAGAAGCTGCTATGCTTCTTGGTCTCACAGGAGACAGTAAGAAGAAGGATAATAGACGAAACGATTCCAGAAATGCTAAGGCTCAGGAAAAGGAAGAGAAGAGAGCTGAGGAATATCTTCTTAATGTTGGTAAGCCAGGAGAGACAGATATCCCTTGGACTTCTCAGGTTATCGTAAATGCAATCGTAGATGCATATGATCGTCTCATAGCACCAGCTATAGAACGTGAGATAAGAAATGAGCTTACAGAAACTGCCGAGGACGGTGCTATTGAGGTATTTGGTAAGAACCTTACTCAGCTTCTTATGCAGCCTCCTATTGCTGGTCAGACAGTACTTGGCTGGGACCCTGCATTTAGAACAGGTTGTAAGCTTGCAGTTGTTGATCCTACAGGAAAGGTTTTGGATACAACTGTAATATATCCAACTGCTCCTACAACTGATGAGAAGATAGCAAAGGCTAAGGCTACACTTAAGAAGATGATCAAGAAGTACGGTATAACACTCATTTCTTGTGGAAATGGTACTGCTTCCAGAGAATCTGAGCAGATCATAGTTGAGCTTCTTCATGAGATAGATGATAAGGTAAGCTATGTTATCACAAATGAAGCTGGTGCTTCAGTATATAGTGCAAGTGCTCTTGCAACAGAAGAGTTCCCAGAGTTTGATGTAGGACAGCGTTCAGCTACATCTATTGCAAGACGTGTTCAGGACCCACTTGCTGAGCTTGTTAAGATAGATCCTAAGTCTATCGGTGTTGGTCAGTATCAGCATGATATGAACCAGAAGAAACTTGGCGAAGCACTTGGCGGTGTTGTAGAGACAGCTGTTAACAAGGTTGGTGTAGATCTTAATACAGCATCAGCTCCACTGCTTCAGTATGTATCTGGAATCTCAAAGCCTATTGCTAAGAATATAGTTGCATATAGAGAAGAAAATGGTAGCTTCACAGATAGAAAGGAGCTCCTTAAGGTTCCAAAGCTAGGTGCGAAAGCATTTGAGCAGTGCGCTGGTTTCCTTAGAATCTCAGGTGGAAAGAATCCGCTCGATGCTACAGCAGTTCACCCAGAGAGTTACGAGGCTACAAAGAAGCTTCTTGATATACTTGAGATCAGTCTTGATAAGAAGGTTCTTACTGAGATGGGAAATGATGCTGCATCAAAGCTTAAGGCTCTAAATGATGCTGACAAGAAGAAACTTTCTGAAGAGATTGGAATTGGTGAACTTACACTTTCTGATATTATCGATGAGCTTCTTCGTCCGGGACGTGATCCTCGTGAAGATATGCCAAAGCCTATACTTAGAAGCGACGTTCTTGATATGAAGGATCTCGAAGAGGGAATGGTTCTTAAGGGTACTGTTCGAAATGTTATCGACTTTGGTGCATTTGTAGATATCGGTGTACATCAGGATGGTCTTGTACATATCTCACAGATAACCAACAAGAAGTTTATCAAGCATCCGCTCGAAGTAGTGAGTGTAGGAGATATCGTAGAAGTTAAAGTAATAAGCGTAGATAAAGAAAAAGGAAGAATCGGATTATCCATGATCCTTTAATCTCAAAAATGAGTCACTTTTTACGTCCGACGTAAAAAGTGACTCATTTTAAATTTTGGTGTTAAAAATATATGAGTTGTGATAAAATATTTAATGTATGGGGTATTAATTGATTTTAATTGTTTTTAATCTTCGTTCATTATGGGGGATAGATAATGACTAGGTTGATTAAGAAGCTTATATGCACAGGAAGGGGTCTCTGTATAATGGGACTACTTACTGTGTTTATTTTTATGTTTGGGTCTTTTACAGTATATGCTGAAACCAAATCCGGAGATGATAATAATGAGGTGGCGGTTGATCCTACGGGAAAAAGTGATGGCTATGCTGCAGTTCTTTATAACAACACGAATGGTCTTCCTACATCTGAAGCAAATGCTCTGGCTGAGACTAGCGAGGGATTTATATGGATAGGAAGTTATAGTGGACTTATTCGTTATGATGGAAATACGTTTGAAAGAATCGATTCCACAACGGGTATTGCGAGTGTTGTTAGTCTATATGTTGATTCCAAGGATAGGTTATGGATTGGAACAAATGATAATGGCGTCGCTGTTATGGAACGAGGCAAGTTTACAATATTCTCTGAAGAAGATGGCCTTGGTTCTGAATCTATAAGATCTATAGTAGAAGATGATCACGGAAATATCTATATTGGTAGTACTGATGGTATCAGTATTATAGATTCAAAAATGAATATGACGTCCTTAGATGAAAATCTTCTAAGTGATACTTATATATGTGAACTCCGTCAGGGCGTTGATGGAGTAATATATGGTGAGACAAGAACAGGAGCAATCTTCACTATAGAAAATCAGAAGATTTCCGCTTGCTATGATGCTGATAAGTTGGGAATAGGTTCTATCTATAGTGTATATCCTGATCCTAATAATCCGGGCTATGTATATATTGGAACAGAGGGTTCTGAGATATATCATGGTAATCTTGAGGATGGTCTAACTGATATTGAAGTATATGATGCATCACCTCTTGATAATATTACTTCTATAGAAATGCTTCAGGACGTATTATGGGTATGTTCAGATACAGGTATTGGTTATTTCCAGAATGGTGAATTCTCAGTATTAGAGAATATTCCTCTTAACAATTCCATTGATAATATGCTCGTTGATTACGAAGGAAATCTTTGGTTCAACTCATCCCGTCAGGGTGTTATGAAAGTTGTCCCTGATCAGTTTACAGATGTCAGCTTTAAGTATCGTCTCCCTGATATGGTCGTTAACTCAACATGTCGTCTGGGCGATAGACTCTTTATTGGTAGTGATACGGGTCTTGTGGTAGTTGATAAGTATACCAGGGTTCGAAATATTAAGATTAAAAGTTTAGATACTGAGCTGGAGAAGGTCAATAGTTCATCTAATCTTGTTAGTCTTCTTGATGGTGTCAGAATCAGATCGATTGTAAAAGATTCAAAGGACCGTCTATGGATATCGACTTATAGTGATCTTGGCCTTGTTCGATACGATAATGGCAAAGTTAAGACATTTACAACTGCAAATGGAATGCCTGCCGATAAGGTTCGAGTAGTTGTAGAAAAGTCTGATGGAACTATCATGGTAGCATGTAGTGGTGGACTTGCCATTATAGAGGATGACGAGATTAAGGAAGTATATGATGCAAGCTCTGGTATCAGTAATACTGAAATCCTGACATTAGTCGAAGGAGATAACGGCGATATATACCTGGGTTCTGATGGAAATGGTATATATAAACTGTCAAAGGGTAAGGTTACTAACTTTGGAAAAGAGAGCGGCCTTCATAGTGAAGTTATATTGCGTATCAAGAAGGATACCGAACGTAATCTATATTGGATTGTAACAAGTAACTCCCTGGCTTATATGAAGGATGATACTATCACTACGGTAGAGAAGTTCCCTTACTCAAATAACTTCGATCTATACGAAAATAAAGATGGAAAAATGTGGATACTCAGCTCGAACGGTATCTATGTAGTTCCTGTAAGTGAACTTCTGAAAAATGAAGAAATTAATCCTGTATACTACGGAAGAGAAAATGGTCTTCCTTGTGTTGCAACAGCCAATTCCTATAGTGATATGGGAGATACAGGTTTGCTATATGTTTCTGGTGTTACAGGAGTCTTTAAGGTAAATATAGATGAGAACTTTGAAGATGTCAGCGTTATAAAAATGGCAGTTCCATTTATAGAAGCAGATGGAAAGATGATCTATCCTGATAACGATGGAAAGTTCCGAATAACATCTGATGTAAAACGTGTAACTATATATCCGTATGTTTATACATATTCTATGATAAATCCTCAGGTTACTTATTCTCTTGAAGGGTTTGATACAGAAGAAAAGACTGTTAAGAGAACAGAACTTGAACCGATAGATTATACGAATCTCGCAGGGGATACATATGTATTTCATATGAATATAACAAATGCTCTGGGAGATGGTGATAAATCTTTAAATGTCACTATTGAAAAGGCTCGTTCCATATATGAGCAGTTCTGGTTTAAGGCATTACTTTCTTTCGTTATCTTTGCTGTAACAGTTGGTGTAGTTGCTTTATATGTTAGAAGAAAAACAAAGGCGCTTTTAAAGAAACAGCAAGAAAATAAAGAATTCATTCGAGAGATGATCGAAGCATTTGCGAAGACAATCGATATGAAGGATGAATATACAAAGGGTCATTCAACAAGAGTTGCTGATTATACTGCTATGCTTGCTGAAGAACTTGGATATAAAGAAGAGGATGTTGAGAAGTATTACAATATAGCACTTCTTCATGATATCGGAAAGATTGCGATACCACCTGAGGTTCTTAATAAACCTGGACAGCTGACAGATGAAGAGTTCAATATAATCAAGTCTCATGCTGCTAGAGGTTATAAGGTTCTTAAAGATATCAGTATCATGCCTGAACTTGCAATAGGTGCAGGTGCTCATCATGAGAGACCAGATGGTAAGGGATATCCTAGGGGACTTAAGGGAGATGAGATTCCTAGAGTTGCACAGATTATTGCAGTGGCTGATACATTTGATGCTATGTATTCCGACAGACCGTATCGTAAGAGAATGAACTTCGAAAAAGCGGTTTCTATCATTAAAGAAGTATCAGGTACTCAGCTTCAACCTGATGTTGTAGACGCTTTCCTCAGACTTGTGGATAAGGGTGAGTTTAGAGCACCGGACGATGATGGTGGCGGAACAACTGAAGATATCAATAACATTCATAAGCAACAGAAGAAGTATGAAGAACAGAAAAAGAAAGCTGGGCTCGATAATATCTCTGATACATCAAAGCAATCAACTGATTCGTCTGATACAAAATCTGAAGATGATAAGATAGATAAAAAACAAAATGATAAGAAAACAAAACGCGAAAAGAAAGAAAAGAAAGAGAAGAAGTTTATGCGTTCCAATATGAAGGATAGACTTCATAAAGTAAAAGACGAAATAGAAGATTCAGAAGAATAAAACTAAATGAAACGATAAGAAATGACTTAGTAGTAAATTGCTACTAAGTCATTTTTTTAGATTTTTACTTTATTTTTTATTGTTAATTTATACAAAAGCGTATTTTTATAAAGTTTTCTATTGTTAAATATGGAGAAAAAAGTCCTAAAACCTTGCGTTTTGATATGTTTTGGATTATTATAACGAACGATACTATAAACTAAAGACTAAATGTTTTGTTACATCACGGGTAATATTTTTTCTAAAACGGAGGACGGAAAAAATGACAGTTAAGAAGACTAGTGTTAAGGATCTCGCTGAGAAGGCAACTGCTGCTAAGAAGGCAGAAGCTAAGGTAGCTGAGAAGAAGGAAGTTGTAAAGGTAGAGAAGAAGGAAGTTGCTAAGGTAGCTGAGAAGGTTGAGCCAGCTAAGAAGGCAGAGCCAGCTAAGAAGGCTGAACCAGCAAAGAAGACTGCTACAACTACAAAGAAAGCTGCTGCTCCAGCAAAGAAGACAGCTGCTAAGGCACCTGCTAAGAAAGCAGAGCCAGCAAAGAAGGAAGCTGCTAAGAAGGCTCCAGCAAAGAAAGCTGCTACAACAACAAAGAAGGCTGCTGCTCCAGCAAAGAAGGAAGCTGCAAAGAAGACAGCTGCTAAGGCACCTGCTAAGAAGGCTGCTACAAAGGCACCTGCAAAGAAGACAACAGCTAAGGCTACTACAAAGGCTGTTAAGTCAGTAGAGAAGGTTGTAGTTGAGTACGCTGGTGGTCAGTATGATACAGCTGATATCGTTGCTAAGGCTAAGGCTGCTTCTGGTAAGAAGACAGTTAAGGAACTTAACGTATACTTCCAGCCAGAGACAGGAATGATCTACTTCACAGCTGATGGTGCTGAAGGATCAACAAATCTGTAAGTAACACTTTAATAAATTAAATTAAGGACACCGATTCGTCGGTGTCCTTTTTTGTTAGCTTGTGTATTAAGTTGAAAAAACTTTCTGTATAATAATTACTCAGCTCCGCGCATTTTGATGATAGGAGAGCCTTTACCTTTTACATAGTCACCGGTGATGATGACGGTTCCTATATTATCATCTTTAGGTACTTGATACATGATATCAAGTAGTAAGTCTTCGATTATAGATCTAAGAGCTCTTGCTCCTGTTTTTCTTTCTGCAGCTATATGAGCTATCTCAACATAAGCTTCATCTTCAAACTGCAAGTCAACTTCATCTATTCTGAAGAGCTTCTGATACTGCTTGATGATAGAGTTGCGAGGTTCCTTAAGTATACGAACATACATATCATCATTTAAATCACTAAGTGTAAAGACAACTGGAAGTCTTCCTATAAACTCTGGAATCATTCCGAAGTTACGCAAGTCTTCATTTGTTACCTTAGATAATAACTCAGGATCCTTCTCAAGTTCGTCTCTAAGATTTGCTCCGAAACCGATAGAAGACTGAGCTGCAATTCTTGTCTTAATTATCTCTTCAAGATCTGGGAAAGCACCACCACATATAAAGAGTATTCCACTGGTGTTCATCATAGTAGTAGGAGTCATAGCATTTTTGCTTCCTGATCCTACAGGAACTTCAACATCTGACCCCTCGAGGATTTTAAGAAGTCCTTGCTGAACTGCTTCGCCGCTTACATCTCTTGAACGAGTTTCCTGCTTCTTGGCTAGCTTATCAATCTCATCTATAAAGACGATACCGTGTTCAGCACGTTCCACATCATTTCCAGCTGCTGTAAGAAGCTTTGATAATACACTTTCTACGTCATCGCCAATGTAACCTGCTTCCGTAAGAGAAGTTGCATCTGTTATAGCAAGTGGAACATCAAGTATCTTAGCGATTGTTTTAACCATATAGGTTTTACCTGAACCAGTAGGTCCAATCATAAGCATATTAGACTTCTCAATCTCAACCTGATCAAGAAATGCTTCTGGGTTTTCATCGTAATCTAAAGCTGCCTGTTCTTTTGCTGTTAAATGTTTCTTAGGATTCTTCTCTGCTTCCTCCAGAGCAGCTTCCTCAGATAGAACTCTTTTGTAGTGGTTATATACTGCAACTGACATAACCTTTTTGGCTTTTTCCTGACCTACCACATCTCTATCAAGAAGTTTCTTAATCTGATGAGGTGCAGGTATATCTTTAAGAGTAAGTTTTCTGGCTTCTTCGTCCTCACCTTCGTTTTGGTCATCTGCAGGACTTCCAGAAGGAGAGCCATCTGGGTTTAGTCCAAATCCGAATCTGAAGGATGGTCCTTTAGTTGTATTCTTACGTTTCTTAACCTTCTGTGAGTTTGGAATATCCATATTTGGTGTAAACATATTCATGTTGTTGAAGCCTGGCATATTTGATAGATCAAATATAGGGCTGTTTTGGATTTGATCCATAGTTTTCTGGATACAATCAGGACATATATATACTCCAGTAGAGAAGTTTATCAGTTTTCCAACCTCTGATTCTGGCCTTCTACACATATAACAGTAGTTTTCATATTCATCATTATTGTTGTTATTGTTATTGTCCAAAAATCATTCCTCCATATATTTTAATTTGGTTATATTTTTATTGGTTATAGCGTTATAATAGTAACTACTTGAGTCATCATTATAGCAAATAGTTTTACAAATGTCATCCTGAGCAGTGGGCTTTGGATATTAATATTTGACAGAGGTAGCTTATATGATTAAAATAGTTGCACACCGTGGAGCATCAGGACAGCCTGGTGTTGAGAACACATTAGAGAGTTTTCAGAAGGCCATTGAACTTGGCGTAGATATGGTGGAGTATGATGTAAGAAAGACCAAGGATAATGTACTTGTTGTATATCATGACAAGAACTTTGCTGATCAGCCTGTTTCTTGGTATACATATGAAGAGATGGAGAAGGAAGCAAAGAATCGCGGATTCCATGTGCCTCTATTTGTTGAAGTCTTAGAGCTTTGTAATGGCAAAGTCTTTATGGATATAGAAATCAAAGAAACAGGATTTGAGAATAGAGTAGTAAAGCTCCTTCATAAATATGCTGATTATGATTGGTATTCAGTTAAGTCATTTAAGGATGCTGTATCATATAAGATTAAAGATATAGATCCTAAGATTACGACAGGACTTCTTCTCGGATATGAGAAGGCTGATGTAAGAAGACGTGTAAATGAGCTCTTCCCAGTTAGAAGACTAAGAGCTTGTAGAGCTGACTTTGTTAGTCCTCATTTCCTTCTTCTAAGATACGGATTCGAAGCTAGAATGAAGAAGGCTGGATATCCTATCTATGTGTGGACTGTAAATGCACCTGAAATAATCGATGATATGCTTACGCGTGATATTACTGGTATCATCACAGATAATCCAATCTATGCTCTTGAGGCTAGAGCCGAGATGAATGATCCGGACTGGGCGGAGGATATCAAGTACTAATAAGAAAGACAGATTAGAAACTAATGAAAAGTAAAGGTATTGGAAAACTTAATATACTATTAATTATTGCAGCAGCTGCTTTTTTAGTTCTTCCAACTTATCTTACATATTCTTTGATGAAAAGAAATGATGCTATAGAAGAAAAGGCTGATGAGATGGTCTTTTCTGCCAGCAAAGTAAATGAAGTAAGTGCTCCGATTGATATGTTAAGTCATTCGGAAAATGATGCAGAAGCAAATATTCAGGCAACTACTGAGGTTGAGGCCCCAATCGAGAAGGATACAACGGATATTAATCCGCTAACTCTTGTCGAAACTGCTACAGATGCTGAGGAGTCAGATTCGGTTGAAGAGTCTACAGCAACAGATGCTGTACCTTTAAATGGTAAGAGAGTATATCTTACATTTGATGATGGTCCATCAGATTATACTGATGAACTTCTTGATATACTCGCTGAGTATAATGTAAAAGCAACATTTTTTGTTGTTCGTAATTTTCAGCATCCTGATTCACTTCGTAGAATAGCAGAAGAAGGACATACTATAGGTCTTCATTCTGCATCTCATGAATATAGTAAGCTTTATGCTGATTTGGATTCATTTGAGAAGGACGTTCAGGGAGTTCATAACTGGGTAGAGCATCTGACAGGAATAGATACTCGTTTATATAGATTCCCAGGTGGTAGCTCTAATACGGTATCATGTGTACCGATTTCTGAATGTGTTGAATATCTGCATGAAAATGGTTATGAATATTATGACTGGAATGCTGAAAGTAGAGATGCGGAGCTTCTCGATCTTACACCAGAACAGTTAAATGAGAATATCATGTATAGTGTTCGTAGTAATGAAGGTGATTCTATAGTTCTAATGCATGACCTTGATGAGCATTACAATACTGTAGAGGCTCTTCCTGACCTTATAGAGACGCTTCAGTCTGAAGGTTATGAGCTGTGTACACTTGGAGGCGATTCACCTAAGTGTCAGCATTATATTACTACGGAAGACTAAGCATATAAGTTATGGATTACAAAGAGGCTAGAAATTACATAAAAGAAAAGGAAAAGCTGGGGAGCGTTTTCGGATTAGATAGTATCAAGGAACTACTAAGGAGACTTGATAATCCGGAGAAGTGCGCCCCGGCTATTCATATTGCAGGAACAAATGGAAAAGGCAGTATACTTGCATTTGTGGAAGAAACATTTGTAAAGGCTGGCATGAATGTCGGAAGATATATATCACCAACTATTTACAGCTATAGAGAACGTTATAGACATAACAAAGAGTGGGCTTCTAAGGAAGAAATTGCACTTGCTATAACTTCTGTTAAAAAGCAGGCAGATGCTATGATCGAAGAGGGGCTTCCTAGTCCTACCGCCTTTGAGATAGAGACTGCAGCTGCATTTTGGCTATATAGATACTGGAATGTTGATGTAATGCTGATAGAATGTGGTATGGGTGGAAGACTTGATGCTACAAATGTTTTGGAGACAGATGTTCTAAATGTTCTCTCGTCCATCAGCATGGATCATATGAATGTACTCGGAAGTACACTTAAGGAGATAACTCGCGAGAAACTAGGAATAGTAAGAGATAAGTCAACGCTTATAACCTATCCTCAGTGTGATGAAGTAATGACTGAGATTATGGAATATTCAGTTCTGCATAATGTACGTCTTATTACAGTAGATAGAGATGAGCTTTGCATCAATGAAGAAACATTTCATAGTGCTTCCTTTACATATCGTGGTGAGGATTATGACATTTCTATGGGAGGAAAGTATCAGATTCTAAATGCTATAACTGCCATAGAGATTCTGAAGTACTTTAAAAATGTTTGCGAAGATTACATTTACATGGGTCTTCTTACAACTCAGTGGGATGGACGTTTCACTGTAGCAAACTCCAAACCTCTTGTTATAGTAGATGGAGCACATAACAAGGACGCCTGGCTTAGACTGCGTGAAAGCGTTGATAAGTATTTTACAAACAGAAAGATCATTTATATAATGGGTGTGTTCCGCGATAAGGAATACGATAAAATGATTGAGATTCTGTCGCCGACTATGCATAAGGTCTACACAGTTCAGTCAAGTAATCCGAGAGCTATTCCGTCTGATGAACTGTCTCGTTACTTTGAAGCGGCTGGTGTTGATTCGGAAAGCAAAAAGGATGTGAGACTGGCGCTTGATAGTGCCATGGAAGCGGCTGATGATGATTCTGTGATCATAGTGTGCGGAACGCTGTCTATAACTGGAAATGCTTTAAAATATCTTGGGGTTAGAAGTTAAAGGGATGGACAAAATGAATAGAGTAGATAAGATATTAAATGATCCAAGCTTTATTAAGAGAATAAATGAGATAGAGGCTGCTGAGTCTGATCGAGAGTATTGCCGTCATGGCATGGAACATATACTGTCGGTTGCTCGTATATCCTATGAGCTTTATCTCGAGTTATATATTGACTGGCTCGATAATGAGTGGCATCACACCGATATGGTGAAGGATGAGTCGATTGTAGAGTTAAATGATGATATCGAGAGAAAGTTCTGGAAGAAGGATTATATGAAGGAAATCCTTTACGCTACAGCACTTCTCCACGATATAGGTAGATGTTCGAAATATGAAGAAGAGATGAGTCATAGAGAGTCAGGTCCTATTATCGCAAGACCTATTCTTGAAAGATGTGACTTCTCTTATGGTGAGATTGATGACATATTAGATGCTATAAAAAAGCACGGTACTCCTCCTGAAGATGAGGGATGTCTTGCCGGAATACTTTACAGAGCTGATAAGTTATCTCGACTATGCTTTAGCTGCGGATCTAGTGATTCCTGCAACTGGTCATCAGATAAGAAAAATGCTTCTATAAAGTATTAATGATAAATGTAACAAATGCACTTGGTAATATCGGTGGTAAATTATGGATAAGATAAGAATCGATGATATAAAGATATATGCATATCATGGGGTCCTTCCTGAAGAGAAGAAGAATGGTCAGGAGTTTTTTGTTTCTGCAGAGCTTTCCCTTGATCTTAAGTCCTCAGGAACTTCGGATAGACTGGATCATACAGTGAATTATGCTGATGTGACTAAACTGATAGAAGATACATTTACGGAGGTAAGCTTTAATACTATAGAAGCTGCTGCCGAATCTGTGATTGAGTCTATACTTACAGAATATAACCTTATTCAGAAGGTTACTATTAAGGTAAGCAAGCCAAATGCACCAATCGATGCAGATTTTAGAGATGTATCTGTTGAGTTATCCAGATCTCGTCATACAGTTTATCTGGGCCTTGGCTCTAATCTTGGAGATAAAAGAGGATTTCTTAACAAGGCGGTTGAAGAACTGGGTAAAGATACAGCGATTACTGTACGTAAGGTGTCTGAATATATTGAGACTGAGCCGTATGGACCTGTAGATCAGCCTAACTTTCTAAATGCTGTTATGGAGATTGAGACTCCTCTTGAAGCTCAGGAACTTCTTTCTATTATTCATGATATTGAGAAAGAAGCGGGCCGAGAGAGACTTATTCATTGGGGACCTCGTACCCTTGATATAGATATACTTCTTTTTGATGACGAAGTTATAAATACTGAGACGCTTACTATTCCACATCCGGAGATGCATAAGCGCGAGTTTGTTCTTATACCACTTACCGAGATAGCTCCATTTGTCTATCATCCAACGCTTAAGCTAAATGCTGTTCAAATGCTTGAAGAGCTACGTAAGAACTCCTACGACTCGGTGGAAAAGGTTGAAACTGAAGACTATGAAGAGATTGACCATCTGAGTCTGACAGGAAAGTCTGTTGTATACGCAGGTGTTCCAGGAGCTTATGCAGAAGAAGCTGCTATTAAGTATTTTGGCGACAAGGTTATATATAAGAATGTTAAAAGATTTGATGATGTTGTAAAGGCTGTCGCTGAAGGAGAGGCTGAGTATGGTGTTATTCCGATAGAGAATAGCTCTGCTGGATTTGTTACCGGTAATTATGACATTATACGTACTGGCGGTGTGAAGATAGTCGCTCAGATTACTATAGATATAAATCATTGCTTGTTGGGACTTCCTGAATCGGATATATCTGATATTACGAAGGTATATTCACATCGTCAGGGACTTATGCAGTGTAAGGATTTTATAGATCAGCACGGATTTAAGTCTGAAAATGTCAGCAACACAGCTAGGGCTGCTGAAAGAGTTAAGGATGAGGGTCTTATTAATCAGGCTGCAATTTCAAGTGAGAGAGCGGCAGAAATATACGGCCTTAAGATTCTTGATAGAAATATCAACTTCTCAGATGACAACGCTACCAAGTTTGTTATCCTAACAAAAGAAGAGGTTTATCTGACCGATGCCACAAATGTAAGTGTATGCTTCACAACTCAGCATAAGGTCGGAGCCCTCTATGATGTAATGGGTATAATTGATACAAATCAGCTTAACATGACAAGCATAGAGTCACGTCCATCGCTGAAGCATCAGTGGGAATACAGGTTCTATGTAACATTTGAAGGAAAGCTGACAGATAGAAATGTTATAAGAGCACTTCGCGAACTCGAAGCAAATACCGACGAGATGATAATCCTCGGCACCTACTAATGAGCAAAATGAGTCACCAGTTACGTCGGACGTGAATGCTGACTCATTCTAGAAAAAGAGGTTGACAAGTGGCGTGTTGGTGTTGTATTATAACAAAGCGCGTGTAATGTAATGCGCTGATTGTATAACAAAGTAGAGTATCCACTCTCACCTGGGCTACCGCCTAATAGCTTAGAAGCTATGAACTGATAGTTCTTATATATAGGTAGTCGGGTCGAATACATTTAGTAATCAGTACCTGGAGGTAAACCCACTGTGACGGAGGGGATACTTATTTATGGTTTAATACTGATAGAATGTTAAGTGGATGTCTCTATAGATATCCACTTTTTTTACGGAGGGTAAGGCAATAGACTATTTAATTAATGAACAGATTCGAGACAAGGAAGTTAGAGTTATCGGAGCTGAGGGTAATCAGCTGGGTGTTATGAGCATTCAGGAAGCAAGAGATGCTGCAGATGCTGCAGGACTTGATCTTGTAAGGGTTTCACCAAATGCAAAACCACCAGTTTGCAAGATTATCGATTATGGTAAGTTCCGTTACGAGATTGCTCGTAAAGAAAAGGAAGCTAAGAAGAAGCAGAAAATCGTTGAAATCAAAGAGGTTCGCCTCTCACCTAATATTGATTCAAATGACCTTAACACTAAGATCAATCAGGCTAGAAAGTTCCTGCAGAAGGGTAACAGAGTAAAGGTTACTCTTAGATTCAGGGGAAGAGAGCTTGCATATGTTAATCAGAACAAGCCACTTCTTGATGACTTCGCAGAGAAGCTTTCAGATATTTCAACTATTGATAAGCCTGCAAAGTTCGAAGGTAGGAGCATGACCATGGTTCTTGCTGCTAAGGCCAGCAAATAAATGAAGCTAAGCGAGACTTAGTTATTAAAAGTAGTTAATAATTTCAGTTTATTCTGAATTATATAAATAGTAGGAGGGAAAAAACATGCCAAAGTTAAAGACAAAAAGAGCTGCTGCAAAGCGCTTCAAGGTAACAGGAACTGGAAAGCTTAAGAGAAGTAAGGCTTACAAGAGTCATATTCTTACAAAGAAGACTACTAAGAGAAAGAGAAATCTTAGAAAGTCTACAATTACAGATAAGACAAATGAGAAGAACATGAAGAAGATTCTTCCATATCTCTAAGATTTGATAAGATATTTCGATTAGGAGGAAAGACAAATGGCAAGAATTAAAGGTGGCGCTAATGCCAAGAAAAGACATAATAAAGTACTTAAGGCTGCAAAGGGATACCGTGGAGCTAGAAGTAAGCAGTATAGAGTAGCTAAGCAGTCAGTTATGAGAGCAGATGCTTCTGCATTTGCAGGTCGTAAGGAGCGTAAGAGAGACTTCCGTAAGCTCTGGATTGCACGTATCAACGCTGCAGCTAGACAGAATGATATCTCATACAGCCAGCTTATGCATGGTCTTAAGGTAGCTGGTGTAGATATGAACCGTAAGGTTCTTTCTGAGATCGCTATCGCTGATCCAGAAGGTTTCGCTAAGCTTGTTGAAGTTGCTAAGGCAGCTATTGCTTAATTAGTATATTCTTTGAAAAGAACGCGATGACTATGTCATCGCGTTTTTTTTATTGATTTCGTTGGATTTTTTATTCATCTTATATTTTTTATTGCTTTTATAGATAGTTAATGTTAGCATTTCAACTGTGCAAATGCATATGAGTCGATATGACTAAATATATATTTATTTCTAAAAAGGGGGACTAATAATGCCAAATCCATATTTACCAAAGTGGGAGTATATTCCAGATGGAGAACCAAGAGTATTTGGAGATAGAGTTTATATATATGGTTCACATGATTTTGCTGGTTCAGGCAGCTTCTGCGACCGTGTTCTTAAGTGCTGGAGTGCTCCAGTAGATAATCCTAATCAGTGGGTTTGCCACGGAGATATATTCCGCGTTGGAAAGACAAGAGATTATGAGAAGCCAAATACTGACTATACTGTGGATACATCAAAGCTTTTTGCTCCAGATGTAGTTGAGAAGGATGGAAAGTATTATCTGTTTGCTTATATTGAAGGACTTCCTGGTTGTGTTGCTGTAAGTGATAGACCAGAAGGACCATTTGAGTTTGTATCTACCTTCAAGTGTTACGATAAAGAAGCATTTAACGGTGGTATCTTTATAGATCCAGGTGTATTAGTTGATGATGATGGAAGAGTATATATCTACTGTGGATTCCAGAAGTCTGAGATGGCTGAGCTAAATGCAGAAAACATGTACGAGGTTATCGAAGGTTCGATAAAGCCTGACTTTATTCCTATAGAGCCTCGTCCAGAGGATGGCTTTGATGTAAATGAGAAGCTTTTCTTTGAGGCTGCTTCTATGCGTAAGATTGGTGATACATACTATATGATATATTCACCTAATGATTGTCCTAAGCTTGCTTATGCGACATCAGACAGCCCAACAGGACCATTTAAGTTTAGAGGCTATATCATAGATAGTGGAGTTGATTATCCGGGTGGAAATGATCATGGTTCTATAATGCAGGTTAATGGCCAGTGGTACATATTCTATCACCGCATGACTAATGGAACTATCATGTCACGTCGTGGCTGTGTAGAGAAGATCGAAATACTTCCTGACGGTTCTATTCCTATGGTAGAGACAACATGTTGTGGGTTTGAAGATTCACTTAATCCATATCAGATTACAGATGCTGATCTTGCATGCGTTCTTACAAATGGTGCATTTATATCAGAGAGAAATGTATTCTCTAGATTTATTCGTAATATAACTGCTGAAACAGTTATCGGATATCGTTACTTTGATTTTGGTGAGGACTTTGGAAGTAAGACAATGGAGTTTGCTGCTAAGGTTCGTGGCCTTGGTACTAACTGCAGAATGAATATCTATATAGATGGTGTAGATTCTGAGGACCGACTTCAGACATGTAAAAAGGTTGGAAAGAAGATTGGTTCTATCGAAATAGGCCATGATGATGAAGTTATCCAGACAGTTGTAGAGGCGGTTACAGGTCGTCATGCTGTATACTTCACATTTGAAACAGACTACAGTGGTTGGATGGCGGATTACTTCAAGGGCAGAGCTCTTTTTGAACTTGAAAGTTTTGTCTTCATGAAGTAATAAGTGCAAGTTTGGATAAAAAATCTTTGGATAATTTGGAATTATCCATTGACAAATGTGTTCTAAATTGATACTATATGCAAGTCGCATGCGAGTGCGACTTGCATAAGCGGGAGTGCTGGAATTGGCAGACAGGCTAGACTAAGGATCTAGTGGTGGCAACGCCGTGTGGGTTCAAGTCCCATCTCCCGCACTAAAGCACGAAGTTGCGAACTCGTGTTATCCGAGAAGATGGATATACAGAGGAGGTTTCGCATTAGAGTTTAAATTAGAGCATAGCTGAGGCTATGCTCTAATTTATTTAATTGTACTCGGTCGCCTGACGGCTCCCTTGATGGGTTTACATGAGAAAATGTATAGATACGATGTTACACTTAAGTTACGTAGGTTTGTATCTATGCTTTGCAAGAGGATATAGTTGATTGTATTGTATGGTTACAATGTTACGATATATTTTCAAAATATCGATAAAGTGTAATTGTAAGCTTAAATACGAAAGATTATTATTATGTCTGTAACCTGTAAACCTGTTTATTTTTTTCTTGTTTATGAATGTATTTTTGGGTACTAGTAAATGCTGCTTAAAGTAACATGTCTTTACAATATAAATTATTTTAATAATAGGTTATCTATATTGCCCAGAATACTAAAGGTGAAAAAAGTCATATGCTTGAGAAGCCTTTATTTATCAGGCTTTCGCAGCTGTTGACAATTTAATTGAAACGTGTTATTTTCAATGTGAACTTGAGGATGAATCTGCCTGTGGAATATGAAAGCGAAATTTGGAATCGACATTTGATTTAATAAATTTGGAATGAAATTTGAATAGAACTTGATATTCGTATTGAGTCAAATATGGAACCTAAATCTGGAATCGAAATTTGGAATACAATCTCGATTCCAGATTTTTTTTTACCCCGTAAACTTAAATTTCCATAGGAGGAATTGATATGGCAGAGATAACAGCTAATACTATGCCTGCGGTTATGCTACTGGCAAAGGATAAATGTATTATGGAGTGGCGTGATAAAGGTATTATTCCGGAACCAACTGAGATGGTAAGTCAGGTTATGAACAGAGTTCGTGATTATATAAGAATGTTAAACTTAGATGCGGAGAAAGGAACCAAGTGGTCTTTTCCAAAAGAACTTGATACTAATATTATCGCGGATTTAATAGCGGAGTATTATCCGGTTGCAAAAATTCCTTATTATGAAACTGATAATGTTGATGATATGGACTTAGCTATATATCAATTTGAAGGACCTGATGCTGGATTATATGTAGCAAAACGAGATGTATTTCATCAGCTTATTCGCAAATTTAATTCAGGGATAACAAGAAGCAAATTTGAAGAGATATTATTGGCACTCAGATATTCGGCACGGGTACCGATTAAGCATATTACGCGAAATGAGAATCTTGTTCCTGTTAATAATGGTATATTTTTGCTTGACCAAAAGAAGCTGATTCCATTTAATTCAGAATATGTGTTTGTTAAAAAATGTCGGATTGATTATGTTTCCGGAGCTACAAATCCTGTGATACATCATCCAGTTGATGGAGATTGGGATGTTGAATCCTGGGTCAGGAGTCTTAGCGATGATGAAGAGATTATAAATCTTTTATGGCAAGTTATAGCGTCCATAGTACGTCCATACACTGATTATCAAAAGACGATTCTTTTATACAGCGAGGTAGGTTCTAATGGTAAAGGAACGCTGTGTACGTTGCTTAGAGGCCTTGCTACCTGCTCAGAGTCTATTTCAATTAAAGGGTTTTCTGAGGAATACTCGTGTCAGAATATAATGCATGTTAACGCTATCATATGTGATGAGAATTCAGTGGGAAGCTTTGCGAAAGAAAATGCACGATTTAAGGCTGCTGCAAGTGGCGACTCATTTCAAACAAACCGAAAGTATGAAAAACCTATTACGGTCAGATTTGATGGACGGATAGTTGAATGTGTAAATGAGATACCGCGGTTCGCAGATATCTCTGAATCTCTATACAGAAGGCTTCTCGTTATTCCATTTACAAAGAAATTCAAGGATGGGGAGAAGAAGCGATATATTAAAACTGATTATCTGAAAAGACAGGACGTGCTTGAATACGTTCTATGCAGAGTGCTGCAAATGAATTTTGACGAGTTCGATAATCCTGAAGCATGTGAAAGATTAAAGGATGATATTAGACTTTACAACGATAATATTAGAGCATTTATGGAAGAAATTTTAGAACTACTTGTGTGGGATTTGGTACCATATGGATTTTTATACTCTTTGTATGTGCAGTGGCTAAAGTTAAATGTACCTAGTGGTACACCAGAGAAGAAACAGAAATTTATAAATCATATAAAACAGATTCTACTAATGTCGGATGATTTCAACTGGGAGACAACAGGTGATGCGCCAATGAAGGCAGCTCATAGGATGGAAGGAGCCGAACCATTAATAGCAACCTACGATGTAAAGGGCTGGATGAGGCAGAACTATCATGGTAATGATATACGTACAATATGTACGCCTAATATTTTACCAACACAGACTTTTCGAGGAATATATCGTAAAAATATTTCGTGTAAAACAAAATAATGAAAGGAGACCATGATTATATGTACGATTATGATACAGAAATTCAGAAAGCTCAAAACAAAATTTATGAGCTGAAAAGAAAACGAGCAAAGGCTCTTCGTGATGAAAATGAACAGATAGGAAGGATTGTGCGGGAAGTATTTCAAGATATTCTTCCAGATAATCCAGAAAATATCAAATCATTCTTTGAAGAATTATATTCGTTAGAAAAGAATAAGTCGGTTCATTCAGATGTGCGGGGAGAGACCACACAGTAAATAACCGAAGACAAATGTCTGAGGTTCAGTATAGCCTCGCAGAGCACAAGACGTTTGACACTCGTGTCAAACATAGTATTGTGCTACCTTTGACAATTGTCAAAGGTTAGCGAGGCATATAATCAAGGGAAAGGGGATATGATATTATGAATAATGTTACCAAATCAAAAGGAGCATACTCAGTATCTGTATCACAGGGGAGAGTAGCTCATGAACATGATGACCGTGATTATTTGCCTAAAAACGCCGACCGCGAATTGCTTAATAAAAATATATATGTAAAGCGGACGGATGACTATCAGAGTAGTTTCAATTATCTGTTCGGTGATGCGATAATGGAATATAATTCCAAGCAGAAACGAGAAGATAGAAAAAAGTCATTTGATTATTATTCTGATATTGAGAATGGAAAAGGTCCAGAGAAGGCAATTTACGAGTATGTTTTCCAAATCGGAAATTCAAATGACCTCGGAGTGACCGATTCCAAATTTGACATCGAAAGGTGGAAACAACTCAAGAGAGAAGGTAAATTTGCATCTGCATCAAAATATGTGATGCAGCATTTGAATCAAGATCCGCGACGGGATGAGTTGAGGAAATTGCTTGAAAATGAAATACGCGGTCTTGAGGATAAGTATCCCAAATTTAAATTTTGGACTATTGTTGGTCATGATGATGAACCTGGCGGAACATTTCATTTTCATGTGGCTTTCACTCCAGTGGCGGATGGTTATAAAAATGGAATGGCGATGAGAGATTCTCTTTCCAAAGCCTTAAATCAAATGGGTTTTGTAACCGATGATGAGGGGCTTGCAATTCAGAAGTGGCAGAATGAGGTTAAAAAATCTATAGAAAATGCAATGATAGATGCTGGTTATGAACGCCAAAATATGAATAATGTTGAAGCGCATCTTTCAGTATCTCAGTTTAAACTTAAGGCTAAAAATGAGCAGCTTATGGCGGAGAATGATTCGCTTACTGAAGAAAATGAGAGACTTTCTGAAAAGAACCGCTTACTTTATCATGATAATAAGTACTATGAAAAGTGCCGTGAAGAATTTGAAAGGGATGAGGAAGAAATCAAGATACGTAAGAAAAAACTCGATGATGCAGAGATTGAACTAATATACAGGGATAATATGATGCATAGAGAAAGAGATGAGCTGCTTGATAAAATGCTAGATATTGAGCAGCGCGAGGAAAGCCTTCTTCGATTGCAAGAAGAAATCGAAAAGAAGGAAGAAGAACTTAAAGTTCGTGAAGCTAAGATATCGCACTGGGAGAAAGTTGAAAAGGTTAATGATATACCTGTAAAAACTCCTTTAGTTGGGCGAAGACTTCCGAAAGGGTATGGAGAATAATTAGAGGTATCACAAGGCAAGAGTTCCTCTTTTTACGATTTCTGGAACTCCTACCTTTGATGAAAGGAGCGTTTATACTTATGGATAAAGAAAATAATAATCATGACTCTGTTATTTGCGGTGATAAAAATCTGAATAAATGCAATAAAGAAGGATATATCTCGGATGATAGTGTCCACCAAAAGCGAATGGATAGATTGAAAAAATCCTCGATTTGGGATGTATATGAAGCTGTTCAGAATATGCATGACAGCTCAGATGAATAAAAATAAGCACTCAACCCTTATGAGGGGAAGAGTGCTATTGGATTATTTGCTATAGGTAGCTTTATTGTCAGAAATCTGGATGTTTTCAAAGCAAAAATAATTATTGTCAGCATCAATAAATTCAGCTATGTAACCATTATCTTTTTTCTTGAATCCATCAATTGATTCAGAACTCTGATATGCTTGAATACCAGTGTCTTCAGCTGCACCATCACTAAGATACTCATCTTCACGAATATCTTCATCTAAGTGTGCTCCGCTATAATCTGTTCCATCAAGATTAAGTGATATCTTGGAATCACTTCTTTTAATCATATACTCACCTGAGAAGCTGTAACCGTAATATGATGAGTCATATATTTCTCCAAAGATTGGATTAACAATTCCAGCTGCACTCTTGAAGTCTAAGGATAAACCATGAATTTGGTCAACCACTGGCAGAACCTCAAAAGATACGATTGATGATACTGGAAAATATAATGATTCGGATTCGACTTTATTTCCTGAACTGTCGGTATTCAAATATATCTCCATTTTTGCTAAATCATAACTGATATACGAGTTATAGTTTTCCTTTGCCTTGGCTAAAACTTCATCATCTGTAAGTTTAGCGCATTCACCGAGGTTTATACCCGAACCTGCCAAGGCATATTTGGTAAATGTTCCATTTTCTATAACAACGATATTAACACTGGATTCTTTGTCGATGTTATCAGTGATATACCAAATTTCACGTTCACTTGAATTAAAGATACTGCTTACAGGAATATTTGAATCCTTAGCTTCATCTTCAATATCTTTTGATTCATCTTCAATATCTTTTGATTCATCTTCAGTATCTTCTGATTCATCTTCAATATCTTCTGATTCAGCTGTAATGTTATTACTATCGGTGTACGTAGATGCTGTGTCTTTGCTTCCGCAAGATGTTGCAAAAAGACTCATTGAAAGTGCAAGTGCAGTGCAAAGAACAGCTTTTTTTAAATGTTTCTTTTTCATTATAATCCTTCTTTCTATATAATTTTTCTTTTCTCCTCATATATGAGGAAAACATATTAAGTATACTCAATATATTTAGCATAGTCAAGGAGATTGAGTATGGTATTCTCCCTTTATATGAGGAGAATAATCATGATTTCTTATGAGCCATTTTATGAAACCATGCTAAAAAAGAATATAACGGAATATGCACTAATATTTAAGCATGGAGTTCCTGCTAATACACTTCATAGAATGAAGCATGGTGAAGCAATAACAACCAAAACATTAGATATGCTATGTGATATATTGGATTGCGAAGTATCAGATATAGTCAAGCATATTAAAGCAGAAGAAGTATAAAAAATAGCACTCAACCCTTCAGAGGGGCAGAGTGCTATTTTTATGTTTTAACGGTTCATAATCTCATCGAATGACTTGTATCCAAGCCACTCAGCTACGGTGTCGTCCTCGAACCAAAAGAAGTCATTCAGGTCGGTGAGATGGATACCATGCTCGTAACAGTCGGATAATATATTAAAGACTGTTTCAATCTCATCATCCGATAGATACTTAAGCGTATCAACAGCGCCAGACCATGCTCTGTCTCGGAGTTCCGATACGGAGATATCTTCGTATACAACCATAGGCTATACCTCGATTATATAGGCTCTGTTAGCAAGCTGTTCTTCAGGTGCTACCTGAGCATCATTTACTTCCCTGACCATAGCGGTGAAGTAGTCTATATCCATATCTTCTGAATATGGAACCAGAATCCATTCATGTACTGATGAAGGGATAGCAATGATACGATGAGTGCCGTACTTCTCGCCATATGACTTAAGAGCATCTTTATTGAGGATGGCTGATGCTCCTTTGGTCTGACATTCGTTTGTGATGCAGGTGAAGCCTGTCACTTCTTCAGGGATACCAAGAATATCTGCAAGGTTTACGAACTTGGTCTCTTTAAAAGTGTTCTCCTTAGCATGACGCAAGATGGAACTGCCTGACACATTTGCTCTCTTAAGGATATCAGGAGTAATCTTGATACTTCCCTTACCGTCTCCTATATCTATTCGGACATATACATACGCTTCAATGCCCTCATATTCAGTAGGTTCTTTGGTAATATTCTCGTCAGAGGACTTCTGAAGACCAAGATAGCAGTTGTTCCAAAGGAACGTCCTACTGAGAAGCTTATTCACATCAAAGCTGATGCTGTTGTTTGATTCAAAGATTCTGATGCATGAATCGGCTACTTCGGATTCCGAGAGACCTCGTTTGATAAAGTCATCGACATAGACGGTGGGAGAGATGTTGGATGAAGTGCGAAGTGTGATTCCTTCTTTTAAGACTCCGTTCTTTACTACGTCTTGCGGCTCGGCATCATAGCCACGGTTTTTGAGTTCCTGAATGATATCATTTCTGTTCATACGGTTAACCTCCATAATTCGTATAAGGATTTATAAGTTGCAGAAAATGGATTAGAGTGCGGATAGTACTCTTTATAAATGAAAAATTTTAATAAGGCACATTGACGGGGAATGTGAATCGTGTGTATAATTGATACATGATTAAGTCGTTGTTAAAAGGATAATGATTATGAAGAAAAGAATTAACATATCGCTTGATGAAGAAACAATTTTAAAGCTAAAGGAATTAGCTGAGAAGTCACATCGGAATGTGAGTCAGTGGGTCACTGACAAAGTTTGGGAAACTGATGAGAAGGACAAGAAAAAAATCAAGAAATAATAGGAGATGCTTACAAAACAGCATTACGAATTATGATTTGGGATTAATATTTGGAGATGATATAAATGGCACTAAAGAAACCAATACCGTATAACGATAATAACCGTGCTATTGCATATTATCGTTACAGCTCATCTGGTCAAGATACCAGTATAGAACAACAACAAGAAGCTGCACATACGTATGCAGAGTTACATGGTCTGACTATAACTCATGAGTATGCTGACCCTGCTATCTCTGGAACATCTGCTGATAGACCGAAGTTTCAGCTTATGTTAGCAGAAATTGGAAAAATAAAACCAGCGGCTCTTATTCTATGGAAGACTGACAGATTATCTCGAGATAATTATGATGTAGCATTTGCAAAGAAAAAAATTAGAGATGCAGGTGTGAAGATTCATTATGTAGCTGAAAAGACTCCAGATGATGATTGCCCTGAAGATGAGCTTATGGAAGGCTTCTTAGAGAAGATGGCAACATATTACTCTAGGCAACTTTCTGTTAATGTAAAACGTGGACAAAAGTTTAACTCTGAGAGATGCCTTTACTTAGGAGTCAAGACTCTTGGTTATACTTGTGAGGGGGAAGGTCGTCATAACAAAAGAATTGTGATTGATGAATCTACAGCTCCGTTGGTAAGGCGGATATTTAATAATTACGCGGAAGGTCTTAGCATGGCTCAGATATGCGTTAAGCTTAAAGCTGAGGGAAGAAAGACTGCGAGGGGAAACGACTATACGATTAACAGTATTCGACGTATCTTAAAGAATGATGCTTATATTGGTGTTTACAGATATGGTGATGTGGTAGTCGAGGATGGTATGCCTGCAATCATATCAAAAGAACTTTTTGATGAAGTACAAACAATGCTTGTAAAGAATAAGAAGTTTGGTGCTCAAAATGCAAGAGGATTAGACGAGGATGATAATCCTAGATTCTGGCTTACGGGTAAATTATATTGTGGCGAATGTTCAACTTCTGAGCATGATGAGCCAATGCAGGGAACATCAGGTCGCTCAAAAACTGGAGCAAAATACTATTATTATTCGTGTAATGACCAACATAAAGGCAAGAAGGGGAAAGGTTGTAAGAAGAAACCTGTTCGTAAGGAATTTATTGAGGGATTTATAATTGAGCATCTTACAAAATATTTACAGGATTCGGAAAATCTTATGAGCCTTGCTGTAGATGTATCTGCTTATTATAAGAATCTCTACGGTAATAATGAATATCTTGAAAGCCTGAAAGCTGAATATAAAGACACCGAGAAGTCGCTTAATAATGTCATTAAGGCGGTCATGGCAGGTGCAAGCGGTGAAACTATCAATCAACAGTTGACTACTCTTGAAGAGGCTAAAAAGAGCCTTAAAGAGGCAATAGAACTGGAAGAGATTAAATCAAATGTAGTTAAGGATGAAATATCCGTCAAGAATTTCTTCGAACAATTTAAGAATGCTGATTTGAATGATATTGAAAATAGAGATTTGGTCTTGAATTATTTTGTTGATAAGATATACTTGTACGATGACAGAATGATTATAACTGGTAAATGGGATAGCGATTACGAGGGTACAGGATATTTATTCGTTGAGGAAGTAAAAAAACGAAGCAGTAAAAAAAGTTCTACTGCTTCGTGCTGTGGCGCACGTTAAGAGCAGGTGTTTGCACCTGCTCTTTTTACGTGCGGGGATGGAACTTGAACCCACGTGGGTCCAAGTCTCAGCGACTTCGTTACGAAGTCGCTTCGGTCAGGCTCAAACATAGTTTGAGCCGAGCCAGCTAGAAACAGTCCACCGGACTGTTTCTTTCACGCTGCCTCCCCATCTCCCTTGTGTAAAAGCGGCTGTATGCACCTGCTCTTTTTACGACTATGTTTTGACTGTTCACGACAATTTCTTGTAATTTATATGTGTTATAGTGTAATATTCTATCATTGACCAATAAAATGGGGGATTAATTGGATGGGTGGAGGTTATGATGACATTTGCAGATAAGTTTTATGCGATATTAAATACTTATATTCTGTCTACGCTTTCTTATATAGGCGAAAGCTTCTGTATTCTTTCTATAATATTGATCATGCTATGTTTTTTAGGAAGAGTTGGAACTTTTACTAGGAAGTCTATATATCCGGTTCTCGCTTTTGTGGGAATAGGAACTATTCTAAATATATATTCTGTGTGTCATGATTATTTTGTGATGAGGAATCATTGGAATGAACCTTTTCAGGAAAATATTGTTATATTGACAGATAAATCAGAATATAGCTCAATTATAACTATAGTAGTTATTCTAGCAATTATATTTTCTGTATTATTGACATTTTCTGAACATAAGATACTTAATTGCTTAATTGCTGGATTCATGATCATTTTTTATGAGACTTATATATCAGTAGAAATGTTATGTACTACTATTTATTTCACTAACAAATCTAGAAATTACATATTTCAAGGTTCATTTATATATGAAGAATTAGAGGGTGCGTTCTCGTATATTTTTATTCTTGCATATATGTTTATAATGGCATCGACTTTTTTTGCGATGTATCTTGGTATGATAAGGAAGCAGAGAACTTTATATGTTGGATGGAAATCTCGTATTCTTTTCGTATCTTGGGAGATACTTATGGTTTGTATAGCGTATATTCCCATCTTTATAGGAGGAACTCTGAAGCAACAGGAGAAATATATGGGATATGAACTAGGAATGATCCTGCCTCTTATGGGGATAGTTGTTCCACTGTTTATGCTAATTTTAATATCAAATCGTAATGCATTTGAGAAGTCGATAATACAGGAAGAGTATATATCAGCTGAACTCACATTTATTAATCAATATAAGAGGAATCAGCATGAGACTAGAGCTTTTAGACATGATATTATAAATAATCTATCTATGCTGGCCACCATACATAATGATAAGAAATATAGCGAAGCGGAAGCTTATCTGAAGGATCTTATCGGAAATGTACAGGATATGTCCTCTAAATATGTGACAGGAGATGAGATGCTCGATTGTATCATTGGAATGAAATACTTCAAAATGGAGGAAGAGGGAATAGACTTCTCACTTGACGGATATATAGAAGGAGGACTCAAAATGAAACCTTCTGATGTTTGTGGTATCTTTGCAAATGCTATAGATAATGCTATCGAAGCTTGTGAAATGATTTCCAATGATTCAAATAAATGGATCAGAATGTCGCTTGAAAGAGGTAAAGAAACAGTCTGTATACATATAAAAAACTCTTGTCCTTCAGATGGTGGAAGAAATGCGTTGGGAGAAAAGGTTAATACTAAAAAGGATATGAGTCTTCATGGTTATGGTATACAAAATATGAAGAATACTATAGCTAAGTATAATGGAACTGAATCTATGATATTAAATGAAGAAACTTTTGAATTGATGGTTAATATTCCTGTTATAGAGTTTTCTCTCTGATTTTAGTGATAATAAGGGTAAAGAATATGACATGTTACGATAAAATAAAAGATATAGTAATTCTTGATATTCTGGGATGTATTGATATTATTTCTGGCCTTATTATTATAATTTGTTGTGTAATCATGATGGTTTATTTCTTTGGACAAGAGGGTATTATAACGAAAAAAGTATTTTTTCCAGCATTTTTATTTGTGATTTTGGGAGTTGTATTTTTTTCCATCACTTGTTTTTATGATTGTAATCATTTGATGAAGATGAAGGATGAACCTTTTTCGGATGGGATTTATTTAGCTTCTTCAGATAAGAGGTTGGTTTATATCGGAAGGGCATTTTTTTATTTAAGTATTATATCAACTGGTTTTCGTTGCTTTAAGAAAAAAAGAATCCTTAACTCTATTTTATTATTCGTGTGTTCAGTAATATTTATTGAATATGTAGTAATATTATCCTCATATACATTATCATATATATGGGATAATCCAAGAAAAGTAATATTTGATATTTTTCATCTTGGCATGGATAAAAATTTACATATTGGAGCTATCATTATTATTTCTTCGCTACTTTTGCAAAGCATTATTCTATTGGCTCTTTATTTTTTCTTTGTTAGAAAAAAGAGGACTATGTACATAGCTTGGAAATATAGAATAGCTTTTATTATATGGGAGATATCTATTTTTGCTATTCATTTATTGCCATATAGTCCGAATCTGTCTGATTCGGAACATTTTAGATATATGGAATATGAACTCGGTGTAATCGTGCCATTTGTAGGACTAGTAATGCCATTTCTTTTTGTTACTGTTATATCTGGACGATATTTTATCGAAAAAACCAGGATTCAGGAGAATTATATATCTGCTGAACTTGATTATCTGAGGCAGTATAAAAAGGATCAGAATGAAACTAGAGCATTCAGACATGATATTATAAATAATTTATCTATACTTTCAACGATGTATGCTGAAGGAAAATATAGTGAGGCGGGCAATCATTTAAGTGACCTTCTAGGGGATATAAGAGCCATGTCTCCTAAGTATATAACCGGAGATGAAATGCTTGACTGTATTGTAGGGATGAAGATATCCAAAATGGAAGGGGAGGGTATTAGCTTTACTCTTGATGGAGTGCTTGATGGAGGACTTGGCATGAAGCCGGTGGATATATGTACTATCTTTGCAAATGCTATAGATAATGCTATAGAGGCGTGTGAGAAGTTAGAAGAGAAGCGTGATAGATGGATCAAATTAAGTATTAAGAGAACGGATAGGTTCTTCTCTATAAATCTATGTAATTCTATGCTTGATGATAAGAAGCAGTCGGTGGTTCATAGACTATTTGGAGGAGGTGATAGGTTTACGACTAAGGAGGATAAATCTCTTCATGGTTATGGAACTCAGAATATGCAAAAAGTTATATCAAAGTATGATGGAATAGAAAAGGTAAATGCTGAAAATGGCGTATTTACGTTATCGATAATATTCCCAAGAACAAATTAATTATTTAATCAAAAAAATGAAGAAAAGTTATTGACAAAGTATAGCTATAGTGATAATATATTCAAGTCGCGTAAAGATACGCGATTGAATAAGCGGGAGTGCTGGAATTGGCAGACAGGCTAGACTAAGGATCTAGTGATGGCAACGTCGTGTGGGTTCAAGTCCCATCTCCCGCACATAAAACAGATGCGAATGCATCTGTTTTTTTTGTGCGTAGATGGAACTTGAACCCACGTGGGTCCAAGTCTCAGCGACTTCGTTACGAAGTCGCTTCGGTCAGGCTCAAACATAGTTTGAGCCGAGCCAGCTAGAAACAGTCCACCGGACTGTTTCTTAAACGCTGCCTCCCCATCTCCCGCACAAAGTAATATTTTAGAGAAAGCCTGAATTTACTAGATTCATGGCTTTCGTTATGTTTTTGAAAGTTTGCTAAATAAGCTTTTTTTGTAGTCTCAAAGTGTGTTATCATAAATATAACGTATTTTGAGACTATAATTATATATAGGAAGAATGGATTTGAGATAGTTGGTAAAGTATAATATAGGAAATATATTAGTAAGCAAAAGCTATGGATAGAATCAAATTCAAATCTGAAGTTAACTTAGAACGGAAAACAGATACTTATAGGGGCGTAATTTTGAAATTTAATAGAGAAATAATGGAGGAGTAATTGATTAATATAGGTGAAGAAACTGAACAAATAGAATTTAAGAAATCTACCGGAGAACTTAAGGAAGGCATTATATCTATTGCATCTATCCTTAACAAACATGGCTCTGGTACGCTATATTTTGGCATCAAGAATAATGGTGATGTGTTAGGTCAGGAAGCAAGTGACAAAACCCTAAGAAGTGTCAGCCAGGCTATCCAGAATCATATTGTTCCGGCTATTTATCCAGTGATAGATAAGGTTACATACGAAGACGGAAAAACTGCAATAGTAGTAGAATTTCATGGTGATCAGCAGCCTTATACTGCGTATAATGTTCCGCGAATTCGTGTTGCTGATGAAGATATTGTAATGGATCAGGAGATGTATGCGGAAATGCTACTTATTAGAGGTGGAGATAAGTATGCTTGGGAAAGCAGAGTTTCAAAATATACTGTTCAGGACATTAACTTTCGAGATTTCAAATCCTATCTGGACAAGGCAAAGAAAGTTGGAAGAATCAGTTTTGAATCTGATGATCCGGAGGTTGTGCTGAATAAGTTGGAGCTTGTGGCTGATGATGGCATACATCTTCTTAATGCAGGTGCGGTTCTTTTTTGTGACTGTAGCGAAACTGATGTTCAGATGGCGAAATTTGCTACGGATGTTAAAGCTACATTTACAGATATACGAAGAGAAGATAAAGGCTCTATTATTGGCATGAGCAAAATCTGTGAACAGTATATTGTCGATGCTATGGATTGGAAGGCTGATATTATAGGATTCGAAAGGGTGGAAACTCCTGAGATTCCGGTTGAGGCTATCAGAGAAGCTGTTATCAATTCATATGGCCACAGAGTATATAATAACAATCAGAATAATGAGATTGATGTGTTTAAGGATAGGATAGAGATTCATACTACGGGAGGCTTTCCAAAGGGACATACACCGGAAGAATACCTTGATGGTAACAAGAAACCTATTCGTCGTAACAGAAGAATTACCGGAGTGTTGTATTACTCAAAAGATATGGAGACATTTGCAACCGGTCTGAAACGTATTAAGGATCTTTGTGACGAAGCAGGATGTAAGGTAGAGTTCCGGACAGAGAAAGATGATTTTGTAGTGGCCTTTTATAGGAATCTTAGAGATTCTTGGAATGATATTGTAACAAGTAGCGCAAAAGATGGCGTTAAAAGTGATGTTAATCTTGGTAATACTACTAAGAAACTACCAAGAAACTACCAAGAAACTACCAAGACAACTGCCGAAAAAATAAAAGAAATAATGCAGGAGAATCCTGTGGCGTCAGCTGCTCAAATAGCGGTGAAAGTAGGTATATCAGTAAATGGTGTTCAATACCATATAAAGAAAATGAAGGCATCAGGTGAAATAGAGAGGGTTGGATCTGATCGCGGGGGTCATTGGAAAGTAAACAATTAATGTCTACATAATGTCTACTAAATACCTTAAAGAAACGGATAAACATAAAGTTGTGGTAGGAGAATCATATAAAGATTTATTTTTGTATGACTGATTAAGATTGGTTTGATTATATAAAGGTTGGAATTATATATGAATGGGTATGTTTGGAAACTATATCTTGAAAGTGGTGGTTATAAAACAGTAGATTTTTTCAAGAATAATATTGAAAATGATTTATCCTATGGTTATGTCGATGGAATCAATAACTTTCAAAAAATATACTGTGTTTCTGATGATACACTTTCTAACACAAGATGGTTTTTAGAAAAATGCATTGAAGATTTGCAAGAAGATAATTATGAAAGTGAAAACACAGAAGAATATGATGAAGATAATTATGAAGATGTAATCGATGAAATAATGAATGAAATCTGGCGTTTATTATATGACAATCATGGAACTGATCAAAATTCATTTAAAGCATTTTTAGGAGACTATAATCCGGTTGAAGATATTATTTATCTTACTACTCTTTTTTCGCTAGATTATCCGGAATATATTATTCCATATTATTTTCAGTGCAATTTTAATGTTGTTCAGATAATAGCAGATTCATTTGACATAGAACTTCCTCCTTTACCAATTAAGAAAGATTATAAAGGTAGATTTTTCTATTACGGAGAGTTATGCAAGGTATTTACCAAGTATCGTATTGATAATGGCTGGAGTCCATATGAATTATTTGCATTTTTATATGACTTTGCTCCGAAGTATATAGGCGGAATAGATAGTTATATTATTAGTGACTTGCCAGAACCTAAAAGCGCATTCTTTATAGGTGGTGGCGGTGATAATGCTGATGCAGTTGCAGAAGATAATCCGGAAGAAATATGCTGCTGGCAGTGTAATCCTGATACAAGAGCTGGAGATATGATTGTTATGTATCTCAGGACTCCGATCAGTGCCATTTCTTCTATATGGAGAAGCTGTTCTTTAGGATTTAATGATCCATTCTTCTTTTATTATCGATGTACATATGTGGGACATCCGGTTAAAGTCAAAAGATTTGGAATAAATGATATTAAGAGAAATAGAATATTATCCAAAATGCCGATAGTGCATAAGAACATGCAGGGGGTGAATGGCGTAGAGCTAAAACCGTCTGAGTATAATCATATCGTGGATAAAACAAAGGCAAAGGTAACTAAGCTTGAATATGAAGAGATTTCTGCAGATAATAAATATGTGAATGAAAGAGATGTAGAAGACAGATTAATTAAGCCTTTCCTCAGAAATATTGGATATGATGAAACAGATTATGAGCAACAAATACGAGTTCCAATAGGTAATCATAATAATACCCTAATTCCAGATTTTGTAATTGCTCATGAGACATATGGTGGAAAGCATACTGCTTATGTGGTTGTCGAAGCAAAGAAAAGCATTCGTAATGAAAAAGAATTATCTGCTGCATTAGAACAAGTAAGGAGTTATGCATTACTTCTTAGTGCAAAATATGCAGTGATAGCTTCGCAAGAAGGAATATGGATTACTGCCAGTAAAGTCGGGTATATGAGTTTTGTCAATGAATATACTTGGAATGAACTTTCGGATAATGACAATATGTATCAGATAAAAAGCATTATTGGTAAGAATAAGTAAAGGTATTATCAATAATAAGAGGATATCCTAAAGAGAATAAAAAATCAGATAAGAAAAAAAGTAACTGCCAAGTTTCTCAGGCTTAGGGCAGTTACTTTTTTGTATTTGTGCGATTGTTTCGCTTATCGGCCTGTTTGATAGTTTGAACATATATATATTGTTAGTTTATTTATTTTGGCATAAGTTTTTGGTAAAATATCTAATATTTTAATAATCAGGAAGGATAAAAAACTAATGATAGATAAGAAGATAGGAATTATAGGATACGGCAGTATGGGTAAAATGCTGCTACTCAAGTTAAGTGAATCAGGTAAAGTAAAAAGTGATAATCTTTTTATATCTAATAGGACAATATCAAAGATAGATGTAGCTCCTGGCAGGTATGTAATCTGCAATACTAATTCAGAACTTGCTATATCTTCTGATATTATATTTGTCTGTATACGTCCTGTAGATTTACTACATGTGATAGAGGAAATATCTAGCTATGTAAGAGATGATACACTTATTATTTCTCTTAATGGAAGCATTACATTTGAATTACTTGAAAAGATAAGCTATCATAAATATGCAAAGGTTATCCCAAGTGTGACTGCGGAAATAAATAAATCACAAACGCTTGTTACTTATAATGAGCTTGTTTATGAGGATGATAAAATAATATTAAGTGAGCTGCTTTCGTGTATCGGTAATGTTATCGAATTACCTGAGAATGAGATGGGAATGGGTTCTGAACTTGTAAGCTGTATGCCAGGATTTATTGCATCAATTTTTGATGTGATTTGTCAGTCGGCTAAGAAGCATACATCTATTTCACAGGAGCAAATTATCAAAATGGTTCTTGATACATTATCGTCTACAGGGCAACTTATGATTCAGAAAAATATGAGTTTTGAAGAAGTTGTTAAGAGGGTGGCAACCCAAGGTGGTATTACTGAAGTGGGATCAAGAGTTATATATGATGGTTTCACAGATATTGCAGATGATATGTTTGAAAAAACTCTTGCAAAGAGAAAAGAAACTGCTTCTAAAGTGCAAGATTTATTTCAAAAATATTGACAATGGAGATGAGCAGAAATGATTATTAGAAAATATGTTGACCGGGATTTGCCGGAGATTATCAGAATTTGGAACGAAGTTGTGGAAGAAGGAATAGCTTTTCCACAGGAAGAATTATTGGATTCAGAAAGCGGCGTACATTTCTTTTCGGCACAGAGTTATACGGCAGTTGCGGAAGAGGACGGTATGGTATATGGTTTATATATTCTTCATCCCAATAATGTGGGGCGCTGCGGTCATATCTGCAATGCAAGCTATGCAGTTTCCTCAGATGCCCGGGGCAAACATATTGGAGAGCAATTAGTTCTGGATTGTCTGAAGAAAGGTAAAGAACTCGGATTTCGAGTGCTTCAGTTCAATGCGGTCGTTGAAAGCAATACTCATGCCAGACACTTGTATGAGCGACTTGGATTTACTCAACTTGGGACTATTCCTGGGGGATTTCGTATGAAGGATGGGCATTATGAAAACATCTGTCCATATTACCATGAACTGTAGATTATTTTGGAATAGAATTTGATTCCATGGAGAATTTATGAGCAAAGAGTTCGATTGTAATTACGGAGAAAGTGAATTCAATATTATAAAAGCAGGAATAGAGGCTATAGAAGCGGTATTAACCGGTAACTGCCAACTTGGGATTTTTGAGGATAAAGGAACATGGAACTGTGGGATGCTTATAACAGAGATTTAAAAAAGATTCAGGGGATAACGTTGATTCGAGGAGAGGCGATACCTGAGGGCTTTTTTCATCTTGTCTGTGAAATTATTGTAAGGCACTCAAATGGAAGCTATCTCATCATGCAGAGGGATAAACGAAAACACATGGGCGGAATGTGGGAGGCAACTGCAGGTGGTTCTGCTTTACAAGGCGAGGACGCCCTAACTTGTGCCCGCAGAGAACTTCATGAAGAAACCGGAATTATTTCTGACAATCTGATAGAGATAGGACGGGTAATTCATTACGGGCATCAATCGCTTTATGTTGATTATCTCTGTGTTACAGATATTGATGAGAACGATATTGTGCTGCAAGAAGGAGAAACAGCGGATTATAAATGGATTACGGCTGACGAATTGAGGGAAATGTCCAGAGATGAGTTAACAACGCAGCGCATCCTTACTTTTATCGAAGAACTGAACTGACAAATTCTCATTTGTTTGGGTGATATGTTGACACGTTATATTCGAATAGAATTTAGTTCAACGGAGTATTGAATGGTCTCTTAAAGGGAAGATATATGACATCAAAAAATATAGAGAAAAAACGATATTTACAACTGCCTATATTAGTGCTGTTTGTAATTATAAGCGTAGTATCATTTAAAGATCCGGCTATGATTGATGCATATATTAGAGCCTTTAGAAATGTAATCATTGAAGAAGAAATAACTGATAAAGACAAGATGTACTATGTTGCGGATGGTGTAATTGATTATACTTTTATAGTGGATGATGACACAAAAATCACCATAGGAACAGATCTGACTGAATATATTACAGACAGGAACCGAGGAATCCAGTTTCATCTAGGAAATACTGAACAGTTTAATGATCTTAATAAGAAGCTAAGGCAGTAGCATAACTCGGAAATCTAATGAAACCGGCTGGTATCCAGTAAATCGGTATCTCTGGGTTGACGGAGTTCAGTACTGGTTCAATGCAAATGGTTACTGGGAGTAAACTTTAGTAATTAACGTATAGAATAATAAGCTTCTGGCTTAGGTCAGAAGCTTATTTTTTATATGTTTGTTGACAAGGATGACTACTGATGCTATTTTATGAATGAATATATATTCAGTGAATAATCCTATGATATATATAAGAGGAGTATTGATATGCCTAAGAATAAAGAAAAATGTAAGCAAATGAGAGAGGATATGAGGGATAGAATCCTGAAGGAGTCATCGGTATATTTCGCTAAAAATGCTTTTGGAGATACGAAGATGAGTGATTTAGCGAAACATATAGGAATTGGCCAGGGTACCATATATTTATATTTTAAGTCCAAGGAAGAACTCTTCGAGGAAATTAGAAAAGCTGCGGATAATAAGGAAGAGGTTTTAAAGCTTAAGATTCTTTCAAAGCTTCCTATTTCAGCAAAGGAAAAGATAGATAGAATCTCTAAAGAGGTAATTAAAAAGTTGAAAGAAGATGATGATTATAAAGTGAAAATTATCATTTATACTCAGCTTCTTCTAGAGAAGGAAGACGAAATATATTCCAGTGAAATGTATAAGGAGCTGGCAAAGATTATTAAACAGGGACAGAAAGAAGGAAGCGTAGTAGAGGGAAATGCAGTTTATCTAAGTGATCTTTACTGGGGGATAGTTTATCTCAATTCTTTAAAGCTTCTTTATATGGAAAATCATAAATTGGTTACAAAGGATACTTTAAACAGGTTATTACTTAAAGATAAGTAGGGAGGCATTATGGCAAAAGTTGCAATCGTTACAGGTGCTACTGGTGGACTTGGACAGGAATTCATCAAGGAAATACAAAAAATTAACGAGATAGATGAGATATGGGCAGTAGGACGAAATGAGAAGAAACTTGAAGAACTTAGGAAGAAATATTCTATCATTCGTCCTGTTATTGCAGATTTTAGTACAGATGGAGTTGAAGTTATTAAGCAGAAAATACAGAAAGAATTACGAGCAAATATTGATGAAGTTCGCTTTCTGATCAACAACGCTGGAATTGGATATATGGGTCATTTTGATAAGCAGGGTACGGAAGATATTGAGAAACTTTGCAAGATTAATTGTAGTGCTCCTGCAGCTCTTATGTCGCTTTGCATTCCATATATGAAGAGAGGGGCAAAGATAATAAATGTTTCGTCAGCATCTTCATTTCAACCTAATCCTTATCTAAGTATGTATTCGGCCAGCAAAGTTTTTCTGAAAAATCTTTCTAGGGCTGTAAGTGTTGAGCTTAAAAGTCGTGGGATTACGGTAACGTGTGTTTGTCCTGGATGGATAGATACGGAGATGCTTCCTGATGAGAAGGATGGTGAAAAGATACATTATACTGGTAAGATCAGTGCTGAAAAGGTAGCGAAAAAGGCTATGAGGGATTGCCTAAAGGGTAAGGATATTTCCACACCAGGAGTCTTTGCAAGTTATTTTAGAATCTATTCAAAATATACACCAACCAAGATTGTGATGAAGCAGTGGGTGAAAGCGATAAGGAGATATGTAGCATGAGATACATGATTGAAACAGAAAGAAGTGATCTTTTTGATGTAAGTATTGTGATAGCTATACGTGTTCATATAAAGGGAAATGTGAATGAAGATAGTTTAAGCTCAGCCTTCGAAGAGGCAACTAAGGCCTATGAAATATTAGGTTGCAGAGTGGTACTTGAGGAAGATGGAACTGCATATTATGAAAAGAAAAACTTTGAAGGACAGAAAGTATTTTTCGAAGAATCATCATGGCGTCAAATCCTGAAAAGAGAAGAGAAAATCCGTTTTAAGATTGAGGAAGGGGAGTTTCTTAAAGCTTTTTGTTATGAGATGAATGAAGAAGGTTGCAGTATTATCTTCTTAATGCATCATTTAGGTGGAGATGGAAAATCCTTAGTGTATTTCATCGAGAGCTTCATGAAGGCTCTTTCTGGTGAGAAGCTGGAGTTCTCTAATATCAGACTCATTCCTGCTGGCCCGTTGGATGATAAATCTCAAAGGGATAGACTAGGGCCACTAGCATTTTTTCCAAAATCCTATAACAAGAAGTGGAACAAGGATGAGAGGAAGAAATCCTTTAATTATTCTGATATGGATAAGGCGTATGAAACCTATTGGAAAGAACATGAGTCCACCATCGATGAATATATTATAAAGCCTGAAAAGGTTAATATGATGCTAGGGAAATGCAAGGAATGGAATATAGGATTTACTGCTTATATTACTACGGCTTTTCTTAGATGGATTGGTCGAAAGGCTGATGTTGGTTACGCCGTAGACTATCGTAAGGACGGTAACAGATGCATGAGTAATCAGGCAACTGGTATCTCCATTAAGTATGCATATAACTATAATAAATCATTTCAGGAAAATGCTATAAAGGTTCAGAAACTCATGACGAAAAAATTGGAGGATGATCAGTCCAAAGAGTTTATTCTTCCTTTCATGGCATCCTTCGAACCGACTCTGGTAGATGCTATAAATCTGGAGCATGCAGGCTACTTTAGAAGTAAGACATCCAAGTCTCTGGCAACAATTCTGGGATATAGAAAGAAGACCAAAGATATGTCTGTTACTAATCTTACAAAGCTGGATATTCCAGAAGAATATGGAGAGTATAAGCTGGATTTCTTCTCATTTATTCCGCCTGTAATATCGTATGGGAAAAATATTTTAGGCATTTCCACCTTGGGAGACTGTACGGTTCTAACACTTCATAGGATTAAAAGGGTTTGATTTAATATCTCAGACTACTTAAGGACTTCTTAATCTTTTTTGCAGTAATTTAAATATTAAGAACAAACATAAGGAGGATAGAACTGCGATGTCTAATGAAGCTAAAACAGAAAATAAACAGAAGAAAACCAGGAATAAGCCTAGAAAGATTGCCAAGGTAATCACAATAATCTTTGTTATCCTTCTCCTGGTTATGCTGGTCGGAAATGGGATTCTAACTGTTGTTATCTATAATCAAAACTTTAATGTAAGAGGTGACAGCTATGAACCATTTATGTTTTATGTAGAGGATTTTCAGGGGCTGTCCAGAACACAGTATGAGTTTACATCTGACAAGGGACAGAAACTTGCAGGCTATCTCTATGAGACCTCGGATGAAAATGAATCAGATGGACCTAAGGGTGTGATTGTTTTGGCCCACGGCTTCGGTGGCGGCGGACATAATTCATATATGGATGTGGCGAACTATTTTGTCCAGAATGGATATTATGTATTTGCCTATGATGCTACCGGATGTGATGAGAGTGAAGGCGAAGGCGTTGGTGGATTTCCTCAGGGAGTTATCGACCTGGATCATGCTATTACTTTTGTGGAAGGGCTTGATAAGACAAAAGATCTTCCTATATGTCTTTTTGGACATAGCTGGGGGGCCTACTGCGTTAGTTGTATACCGAAGTACCATCCTGAGGTGAAGGCAATCATTGAATGTTCAGGTTTCAATAGTTCTGCTGAAGAGTTCGAGGCTCAGGGAAAGGAGCAGGCTGGAAGTTACATTTATACAATGATGCCATATGTACATCTTTATGAGAGATATAAGTATGGTGAATATTCAAAATGTAACGCCTTGGACGGGCTTGCATCCACAGATGCTAAGGTGATGGTGGTTCATAGTCAGGACGATGGCGTGGTTCCAATAAGTGTGGGATACGATAAGTACTATGAGAAGTTTAAAGATGATGCTAGATTTAAATTTGTAGAATTACAGGATAAGGGACATAGTATCTTCAATGACTACACTTATGCAGATGAATTTGATTCTGGGTTTGATGAATGGCTAAAGACTCTGGATTATGATTATAATCTGGATAAAAATAAGGAAAAGTTCATGGAAGATAAGGCAGATTATATACACAAAAATCTTGATAGAGAAAAATGGACCAACACCTTGGATAAAGAACTATTTGAAGAGTTTTTGGATTTCTATGATGCTGCCGTAAGATAATATAGACATTATTTGCTTCTATCACTTTTTTTACTATCTTTTTATACCTGATTATTATAAAATTGATATGTTACGCTACTTAGTGTGACTACACTATTTATATGTTTTTCAGGGGAAGATTATGAGAGAGAAAAATCAAAGAAGGTTAGTTTTTAAGTTTGTTAGTATTATTCTGACCTTGGTTTTGATGCTTGGAACATTTCCGCATGTCGGAATTAATGCTGATGCAGCATCTAAGGGTCTGGCTAACTTTGGAAAGGTGACCTCAGCCGATAAGAGCTGGAATGTATCAAATGCTGCAGATGGCGGAATTGGTACATTTACATCCACAACGGGAGAGGATTCATATTGGGTTCTTGCTGATTTTTCCGGCTACTCATATAGAGCAGGCGATTTACTTAGTATAAAGTATGATGGAGTAGATATATCTGAGGAAGAAATAGTTCTTACCGATAATTCTAGCAATATATATCTTGATAAGGTAGCTTCAAGACATGTTGGATATATAACATATGTTCTACCTGACAATAAATCTATTATTCCTACTAGAGTACGTATAAAGGGAATATATAGAAATGCAGAAAAAGGTACTTCATTTTCTTTTGGTGGATTTGAGATTCATAGATCTGGAACACGTCCTTCATGGGATAATGGTTCGATTTCTGAGTATAATCCTGATGCAGCTCCTCGAGGAATTGCTGTCTCTTACTATGATGATATATATTCCAGAGGATTTGCTTGGAGTACAGATGCGTCAGTTGGTTCATCTGCACTTTATATAATTCAAAAGTCCGGTAATATGAGTGCATCGAATATTAATTGGAATAATGCGACTCGTGTAAATGCATCTATGGTAGAAAGAACTGACGTAGATGGAAAGGCGTGGCATGTATTTAAGGCTCATACTACAGGGCTTACTCCTGGTGCCACTTATTTTTATAGAGTAGGTGGCTCGTCTGGATTTTCAAATGTTGGAACTCTTTATATCGATGGTGGTTCATCTGATGTTACATTTCTTCATTTAACTGATAGTCAGGAGAGCTCTAAGAGTGGATTCGATAGATGGGGAACTATGCTTGGCGCTGCTAAAGCTAAGTTTCCCAATTCTTCATTTTTGGCTTTCTCTGGCGATATGACGAATTATTCCTATAATTCACTTAATATGAATGAGTGGATATGGGGATTAGATACCGCATCCGATACACTTATGAATATGCCGATTGAACCTTCAAGCGGAAATCATGATGGATATAATTATTCATTTGTAGATAGATTTGATATTAATTACGCGGACTATATTCCCGGGTCAGATATCGATGTGTTGTCTGGCGGTAGTTATTACTATACCTATGGATCAAATGTTCTATTTATTAACTTAAATACTAATATCAATACTTACGCGCCTGAGTTTCAGAGTCAGATTGATTGGCTTTGCAATATTCTTGAATCCTATGCTGGATATAAATGGAAGATTGTGCAGCTTCATAAGGGTCCGATATCTACTGGGGACCATACAAACCAATACGATGTTGTTGATTATAGACGTGCTCTATGTCCAATCTTTTCAAAGTATAAGGTGGATCTGGTTCTTCAGGGACATGATCATGTATATACTCGTTCGGTTTCTTATGTATGGGATGATAATGCAGAAGAGTCGACTTATGGTTTTGATTACTATGACCAGGCAGGATATGTTAATCCAGCAGCTTCATTTGATGGAGAGACTAGACTTATGAATTATGAGCCACTTGGTACTCATTATGTTACGATCAATTATTCTGCTAGTAAGGCTTATGATACTATTGATGCTGTTGAACGTGATGCAAATATTCATCCTGGTATTAATCCTATAAGTGGAAATGGTTGTGATCTTCAACCAGGTCTACCTATGTATGGTGTTGTAAGAATTAAGGGTGATACTTTATGTTACGACGCTTATACATATAATGAAAAGTCTAATTCAAGTGTTCTGTATGATACATTTGCCATAGATAAGAGTTCAGGTGATTCTGGAGCCGGTGTTACCCTTGGTGGGGGTTCGAGTGTAGGTGGAACCGAAGGTGGCGGAAATGCGGCGTCTGGAGGCGGAACTGAAGGCAGTGGAAGTGCAGCTGCTGGTAGTGGAAATGCAGGAAATGGAAGTGCTGCAACTGGAAGCAGTAATACTGGCGCAGGTGCTGATCAGGGATCAGCTGGCACAGATACGCCTGCTCATCCTTCTAATGAATGGATAGATGGTAAGTGGTACAACGAGAATGGTGTATGTGATTATGAAGGAACCCTTTCCTGGAAATGTAACTCTACCGGTTGGTGGGTAGAAGATACTGCAGGATGGTATCCAGTTTCACAGTGGCAGAAGATTGACGGAAAGTGGTACTACTTCCTGGATTCTGGATATATGGATTACAGTGAATATCGTGAAGGGTGCTGGCTTGGCTCAGATGGTGCCTGGGTAGAGGGTTATTCAGGTGGTCACTGGTGCGCTAACTCAGTTGGCTGGTGGTATGAGGATGATTCAAACTGGTATCCTTCGTCTCAGTGGCTCTGGATTGATGGCTCGTGTTACTACTTTAAGTCAAGTGGTTACATAGCTACAAAGCAGTATATAGATGGTTGCTGGGTAAATGCATCTGGTGCCTGGGAGAAGTAACATAGATTATAGTATAGATTTTAATGAAAGTTAGGCGAGACATATGAATACAGTTAGAAGGGCAAGAACTGAAGATATTCCTAGTATTCTGGAACTTTTACTTCAGGTGGATATGGTGCACCATAATGGGCGTCCAGATCTTTTTAAAGGAAATGCTACTAAGTATAATGCCGAAGAACTAGGTACTATTATTGAAAATGAAAAGACACCACTATTCGTGTGTGTCGACGAGGAAAACACAGTTCTGGCACATATGTTCTGTATAGTAAAGCAGGAACTTAATGATTCTGTTATAACAGATATAAAGACTCTTTATATAGACGATATATGTGTTGATGAGAAGGCCCGTGGACTTGGAGTTGGAAGAACTATGTTCCTCTTTATAAAGGGCTATGCGAAGGAAGAAGGGTTCTATAATATAACACTTAATTTGTGGTGCTGTAATCCTGATGCGATGAAGTTTTATGAGGCTATGGGAATGGAACCTCAGAAGATAGGTATGGAGATGCTGTTATGATATTAGATTGGGAAAAATATACATCAGTTGCGAGACAAGCGGTAACAGAAGGTGTAGTACTTCTGAAAAATGACAAAAATGTTCTACCAATTAAGAAGGACTCAAAGATTTCTATCTTTGGACGAATGCAGAATAATTACTATAAGAGCGGTACTGGTTCAGGTGGTATGGTAAATGTACCAAAGGTCTGGACTATTGTCGAAGGACTGCAGGATGAGAATATTTCATTGAATGAGGAGCTTCTCAAGTTATATGCAGATTTTGAAGAGACTCATCCATTTGATCCTGGAGTTGGTTTCGGAAATGAACCTTGGTCCCAGGTTGAAATGGAGATTTCAGAGGAAGTTGTTCAAAAGGCAAGTGATGATTCTGACGCTGCACTTGTTATAATCGGTCGTACTGCGGGTGAAGAGCAGGACTATGTCTATGATAGAGGAGCCTTTAGGCTATCCGAGAAAGAAGCTGAGCTTCTTAGAAAGGTTAGAGCTTCATTTGACAGAGTTGTTCTTGTTATGAATGTCAGTGCGATTCTTGATATGAAGGAGATAGAGGAGATATCCCCAGATGCTATCCTTTACGCATGGCAGGGCGGCGAGGTTGGCGCTCTTGGATGTGTGGATGTTCTTCTTGGAAATGTGAATCCTAGCGGTCGTCTGACTGATACTATTATCCGAAATATTGAGGATGCTTCTGCTTACGGTAACTTTGGTGATACCGTGAGAAATATATATGAGGAAGATGTTTATGTAGGTTATCGTTACTATGAGACCTTTAATAAGGATGCAGTAATGTATCCTTTTGGATATGGACTCTCATATACAAGCTTTGAAGTTACTCCAAAGGGCTTCGAGGGAGATGGAACTGACCCAGTTAGTATGACCGTAGATGTGAAGAATACTGGCTCTGTGGCTGGTAAGGAAGTTGTACAGTTCTATGTTGCTAAGCCTCAGGGTAAGCTTGGACAACCTGCACTTAGTCTTGTGGGATTCCTTAAGTCTAAATCCCTTGGTGCTGGTGATAGTGAAGATCTTTCTATTGAAGTGAAGCCATATACATTTTCATCCTACGATGATTCTGGAGTTACAGGATATGAGGCAAGCTATGTATTAGAGGCTGGCGAATACATCTTCTATGTGGGTCAGAATGTTAGAGATATAAAAGAGGTCGGAAGATTTACACTTGGTGACACTGTTCTTATAGAGAAGCTTAGTCATCAGATGGGTCCAAATGTTGGATTTGAGAGGATTAAGCCTGTAAGAGATGGTATTGGTTATAAGACTAGCAATGAGGTGGTTAAGGCAGTAGAGCTTCATGATATAGAAGAAGCTGCAGCTGACAAGCCTGAAGCAAGGCCTTATACAGGCGATAAGGGTATTAAACTTAAGGATGTTAGAGACGGAAAAGCATCTATGGATGATTTCCTTGCACAGCTTTCAGACGAAGATTTATCAGTGATCATTCGTGGCGAAGGAATGGGCAGTCCAAAAGTAACTCCTGGTACGGCAGCCGCATTTGGAGGTCTTAGTTCTAGTCTTAAGAACTTCGGTATCCCTGCTGGATGCTGCTCAGACGGACCAAGTGGTATGAGACTTGATTCGGGATTTAGAGCATTTAGCATTCCAAGTGGTACACTTCTTGCATGTACCTGGAATGAAGAACTTAATACCAGCCTATACGGTATGCTTGGTATGGAAATGAATAAAAACGATGTAGATTTTTTACTTGGCCCAGGTATGAATATACACCGTTATCCTCTTAACGGAAGAAACTTCGAGTATTTCAGTGAGGATCCGCTCGTAACTGGTAAGATTGCAGCGGCTCAGATTAGAGGACTTAAGAATAGCGGAGTATCTGGAACGCTGAAGCATTTCTGTGGAAATAATCAAGAGACTTGTCGTCATACTGAGGAGAATGTAATCTCTGAGAGAGCTCTAAGAGAGATATATCTTAAGGGCTTTGAGACGGCTATAAAGGAAGCTGGTGCTGATGCGGTTATGACAACATATGGACCAGTTAATGGAATCTGGACCAATTCACGCCATGACCTTAATACGAATATACTTCGTAAGGAATGGGGCTTTAAGGGCGTCGTTATGACTGACTGGTGGTCTAATATTGGAGACGTTGGCGGAGCGGTTAATAAGACTTCATTTTCAAGACTAGTACTTGCACAGAATGATTTCTATGCAGTATGTCCTGATGCAACAGTCAACTCTATTGGTGACGATACTCTTGAGGCACTTCAGAAGGGACTTATAACAAGAGGTCAGCTTGTACGTATGGCAGGCAATATTTGCGGTGCACTTATGCATACTAACGCAATGAAGAGACTTTGTGGAGAAGACTATAAGGTTGAAGTGCTAAATTATGTAGATGAATCAGAAGTTATAGATACAGCCGATGTTGAATACTTTGAGATAGAGGATGGTACGGTGATAGACCTTTCTAAGGTTAATACCAAGAAGGGGGCTGTTTGCTTCTTAGGATTTGATGTTAAGAAGAGAGGTTGCTACTTTATGGATATGATAGGTCATTCAGATCTATCAGAACTATCTCAGATACCTGTTGGAGTTTTCTTCCAGGGCGTTCCAAGCGGAAGCTTCACCTTCCATGGAGGCGGCGAGGAACTTAGTATTCGTAGAAAAATCTTCTTTCATTCAAAGTACGGAGTGATGAGACTCAAGTTTATGAACGGCGGCTTAGATTTAAAAGAGCTTCGTTTTACATTTGAAAAAGAACCTAAGGAGGATGAACCTTGGGAAGATTTCGATGAATATATCATCTGATAATTTGATATATTTATAGATTAGATTAGCAACAGATATGTATCGTAGATGCACATTATTAGTGTGTCTACGATATTTATATAATTAAGAGGTGAGTAATGAACGAAAAAATGGTTTGGGCTATACTGGATATTGAGCCCACTGATGATGTTGATGCTATAAGAGAGGCTTATAGAGCAAAGCTTGTCCATACTAATCCGGAAGATGATCAAGAAGGATTTATGGCTCTGAAAGATGCATATGATGAGGCAATGCGTCTTGCGGAAGCTGGAAATGAGGAAGAAGCAGAGGAACTTTCACCTATTATGATGAAGGTCGACGAGCTGTATAAAGATATAACTAGGAGACAGGATATTAAAGAATGGGACGAACTTTTATCAGCTCCGGAGTTCAGCTCTATCGATGAACAAGATATTGTAAGAAATGAGATCTTAACCTATACGCTTGATAATTATAAGTATTCTACAGAGGTGTGGAGAAAGCTTGACAGCGTTCTGACTATAGTTCAGGATGCTGACACACTACGAGATCAGTATCCTCAGGGATATATTGATTTCATCGTAGAATGTATTCTTTATGGAAATTATGTATTAGAAGATAAGGTTATCGCTGGAAGACTAAATGGAGTAAGCGAAATCAATAACTTCAATATAGATTCTGATCAGACACCATTAGAAATACCAGAGTTTAAATGTGAAGTGGATGAATATGTAGATCTCTTATCTAGAATAGGAAGAGAGTATGGCAATATAGATAATGTTAAAGTTAGCGAAGAAAATCGACTCGTGTTAATTGATCGACTCGGTGCTGATATTCTCTTTGCTAGACGTTATGATTACTATCATCCATTTGAAGAGATAGCGGTCATAAAGTATTTATATTATAAGGAAAGATATGAGGAATGCTTCAAGCTTCTTGAATCTGCGATAGATAGAACCGTTATGACAGGTGAAGAGCATTCTGACTTTTATTATAGTCATCTCGTATTTATGTATCTTAGATTCTTTGTAGAAGCAAAGCATCGAGATATGGGGCTAAGTATATCTCCAGAAAGACTTGCTAAGTGTAAAGAAGCGGTGCCTGTAAGCATGGAAGAAATATATGTAAATGAGACTCATGCGGCACTGTCTCTAATCTCATATCTTGAGGGGGATAAAAAAGAAGCTGCTGATTATATGTCATTTATGGGTAATTTCCATCGTAACAGTACAGTATATTCAGATTTTTCAAAGCAGATAGATAGTGACAGATTAGAAGAATTACCTGGACTTATAGAAGCAAATCCGGATGATGTATCACTTAAGCTAAGTCTTGCGTGGATTTATTCTAGAACCGATCGTCTTGAAGAAGCTTATGATATCGTAAAGAACCTTGAGACAGAGGGCGATACATATATGGATTATTGTTTCTTCATGGCCAGATACTTTATGGAGAAGCAGGATTTTAATGAGGCAATGCCTTACCTTATAAATTGGAAGGATGCTTTATGTGAGAAGCATGATCCTGAGGTGGAGTATAATCTTAATGATTTTCCTATCAAAGAAGTTAGAAATATTCGTAGAATAGCATTTGCATTCTACATGATAAGTGTTGCTTACTACAATCTGGATGATCTAGATAGTGCTAAGGAAAATGTTCTGAAAGCACTTAAATATTCTAGCGAAGTAGATTATTATGATTATACCGGTCTCTATGATTCTATTCTTCTCATTCGTAAGGAATATGACGAAGGTACAGATTTCTGGACTAACGAAGTGGAGAAGAATAATGAGTATGTAGTTATATGTCGTGGATATAGACAGTATATGGCATATAAGGCTGACCGCGCAAGAGAAGTTATAGATGACTATTTCTACCTGAGATATAACGATCCATATTATCCTGATTCCTACGTCCGTGCTGAAGATGTATATCTTGATTATAACGATCTTGAAGGGTTTGAAAATTGTCTAGAGTTTGTTAAGCAAAATGAGATATCCGACATTCGACTTGATTTTAATTATGCTAGATATCTTCGCGCGAAGAAGCAGTCTAAAGAAGCACTTGAGATATTCAAAAATCTTGAGAGTGCCATAGATGAAGATGATCATATCATGGAAATGAAATCTCGATTCTATGTAAGCTATGGTTACTGCCTCATGGATATTGAACATGAGGAGGAAGATTTCATTTCTCACGAAGACTTTACAGCTAAGATGCTTGAACTTATTGATAAGGCTGAGAATTGCGAAGATGAAAATGTTAATTCTTACTGGCTTGAAGTTGATTATAGGGAGAGATATGACAAAGACTTCGATCTGAAGAGTCTTTATTACAAAATGCTGGAGCTGTTCCCTAATAATGGTGCGATTGACTATGAGCTTGGACTTATCTTTAAGAAGGAAGATGATTATGAGAAGGCGGGAGAGTATTTTGAGTCTGGTATCGTGAAGGCGCCTCGTCACATTAATCTTCATTATGAGTTATCTGATTATTATAATGACTACAGATATAAGAAACTTGAGGAAGTTGAATATATTGATAAAGCTATAGAAGTAGCTAGAAAACTCATAGATTTAAGATATGATTCTGAAACTGCGGTTCAGTATGGAATTACGCTGTATGATGGTCAGGAATATGAAGAAGCGCTTGAGTTTTTGAACAAAGCTGTGGAGGATTTTCCGGATGAGCCTTATGTAATAAATGCGCGAGGCCTTGTCCTCATGCGTATGGATAGATATGAAGAGGCCGAAGTGGAATACCGAAGAGCCATAGACGTCTTCAAAGGAAAAGGCAGATTTGTTGGCTATACCAATATCGTAACTCTTTATGAGAAAATGAATCGTTTCGAGGATGCAGCCACAGAATATTTAAACTTTATGGAGAAGTTTGATCAGCATGAAATCTCAAATTACAATAGGTTAGCTGATCTCTATGATAGGGCTGCACTCAGTGATAAGGCTATCGAATATAGACGTCAGGCAATCGCGCTAAAGATTCAGCGTATAATAGGTGATGATGCAGAACTAGATTTGGATTTTCCGCTAAGTATCAATAAAATAGCTGATAAGTATAGTAGTGTTCCAATTGAGCAGTTTATTGGCCTAATCGATTATATGTTTGATATAGCGGCTTCGTATTCTCTTGCAGGTGAAACTGACAAGATGAAGGAAATCGAAGCTGAGAATATGTCATTTGTTGAACGAGTCGATCTTTTTAGAGATTTAGAAGACATTCCAGATGGAATGAGGGAAGAGTTTGGCTGTTCTATATGGTCGGTTGGATATTTCTATACCTTTACTCATAGAAATGCTGAGATGGCAGCACCATATTTTGAAAAGTACGTAGAGGTGAGAGAAGTTGAAAAGAATATGGTAAGATATTATGATTCTATCTTCCAGGCTTATGACCTTCTTAGTAGAACATACCTCTTTATCGGAAATGAAGAAAAGGCAGCTGAAGCAGCTAAAAATGCAATTGATTGTATCGTTAAGTCTCATGGATCAGTTGAAAATTATATCAATTACAAGAGATATCGTCCACTATATCTATGTCGTCTTTCTGGCTTATATTATGCTATGGGCGAGAAAGATAAAGCTTTTGAATGTCTCGATCTCATAGATAGCAGTAAGAAATGTACACATTGTTCATATTCATACTGTGTTGATAAGACAGATCGTATCGCTCTTTATGCCGAACTAGAAGGGGATTACCAGAAGGCAATCGACTTCTACGAGTATGGTAGAGAACATGCCGGCTATGAGACCGAGAAAATAAGCGGTATCCGCGAATGCAAGCTCAAACTGCAGTAATGTATTGTTAATTCATTTAATATTTTATGAAGAGTTCTTGGAGGCTATTCTTCTCTATGCCATTTGCAATAGCAAGGCGGAGGAGGATAGCCGCTTTTTGTGGCGGAAGATTATCAGCGGCAATAGTATTCTTGCATAGAAGATTTTCAGGAAGAATAATCCCGTCACCAGTACGAGAACTGATAACAACAGGAATATCAAGCTTCTCTATTACATCTTTATACGCATTGCTGAATTCACCAGCCCCTGCACCAGCAATTACAAGTCCATCAGATATCTTAGCTGCATACTCCAGAAGTTCTGGATCAGCATCGACAGAGAAATAAATGATAGAAACCTTCGGCAATTTATTGAGATTGTTCGAATTTAAATCAAGTTTGTTCGTATATAGGTTTAGTTTACTTTGTGTTGTATGAATCTTGCGTGATGATTCATACATATATACATTTCCGTCACGAACTACCCCTAAAGCACCTAGTTCCCCGGCAGATATAGCATTTACGTTATAAGTGCTGAGTTTAGTAACAGTACGAGCGGAGAAAATCCTATCTGAAAATACAACTAGTACGCCTTCGCCTATAGCTTCTTTGGATGCTGCAACAGTAACAGCTTCGTAAAGATTCATAGGACCGTCAGCCGAAAGAGAAGATGCAGGTCTCATAGAACCGGTTAGAACCACTGGCTTATCTGTCTTAACAGTTAGATTCAGGAAATAAGCAGTTTCCTCCAAAGTATCAGTACCGTGAGTAATAACAAAACCAGCCACATTATCGTCACAAGCTCGGGTATTTATTTCATTTGCAAGACTAATCCAAATAGAGTCAGTAATATCATCAGAATTAATGTTGCATATCTGCACACCTTCTATATCGATAGTTCCGCTAGTTAGCTCTGGAATAGCAGAAATTATCTCATCAGCTCTAAGTGATCCCGGCTTATATCCGGCTGTTTTTCCTTCCTCACCAACTCCTGCTATCGTGCCGCCAGTCGCAAGAATAACAACCTTCTTCTTACTTGAATCTCTATTTATAATACCCATTTATACTTCCTCTATTAAACTCTTTATATTTCCATTGATTATAGAACAAAAGGTGAATGTACTCAATCAGCAATAATTTATGTTGGCATCTCTTCGTGTGTTAAAATGCAATTAAATGATTATTTTATGATGAATATGTGATATATTATGTTCTAGAAGTTATATTATACATACATTGATTTTTGAGGAGTAATTATATGAACTTAGATAGTTTATCTGGGGAACTTGATAGATTGTATCAATTTGAGATAAGTGAATACATCTCGAGATGTGAGGAACTTAAAAAGTCTGGATATAAGATTTATCGTAATTCTACTGGTCAGCATAAGGTTGTAAGAGCAGGCGGGCAGGCGCGAAATGAAGAGGAGCAGTACGTATATGAAGGAAACGGACGTAGAGCCCGTCATACTTCGAATAATCGTAGTGGCAAGCCTAATATTTTAGTGAGAGCAAAGAATAGAATTGTTAGAGGCGTTGAGACTACAAGACAGGTTGCTAAGCTCTTTAAACTTATTTATAACAGCCAGAAGAATAGATGATCTAAACGTTTTAAATATCATAAAGATTTTATTTTTACATAAAGCATTTGATAGATATATAAAGATATTGATATAAAAACTTTTGTAACGGATACATTATAGATACACTTGGTTTATAGCATATGCATGTTATATTACCATATAGTAGTTTTAAAGGAATGGTGAGAGTTATGAAAGTTTTTTTGATGCGTAAAAAGGTTTGTTTGCTGCTTGCGGCGGCTTTAATTCTGCCTATTACATTTGACGGAATTACTCCTGTAAGCAGTGTGCAGGCTGAAGGGGAACAGGTTCTTGTTGAGCCTCAGTCATGGGATATTAATGAAATCCCGGATAAGTATAATACTGGAGTTAGTGGTACACTTACGAAATATGTGGGTGTGGAAGCTAAAGATGCTGATATAGATCAGTGTACACCTATAATCACTAAAACTGAAACGGGAACATTTAATATTGGAATAAAGAAGAGTGAATATAGGTATGTTATAGATTTTGGAGCTAAGCAGAATGCAGCGCTTCCAGATAAAGCAGAAATATGTGATTATGATTTTACGGGTTTTACGTTCGCTTTATCTAGGGCTGACTCTGTAAAAAGTAAGCGTACACTTATATTTAGGAATTGTATTATAGATGAGCTTTATCTAGATTATTTTGAACGTAATCAGAAGTTCGAGTTTTATAATTGTAAGATTAGAAGACTAAAGGGTTCTGATGCATACTTTGATCACTGTTTCTTTGGTGGTAGTGTCGATGATCCGCTCGTTCCATTTAGAAATGTTGAAGTAAGAAATTGTTACTTTTCTGATCTTAATTATGCTTATAAGGATATTACACATATAGATTGTACTCAGATATTTGGCCATTCATATAAGGACAAAACAACCAAACAAAATGTGAAATATGATGCGCAAAATATTTCATATAAAAATTGCCGATTCGAAGTTCCTAATATTGCTTTCGAGAATAATAAGGCTACAGTCAATGCGTGTGTTATGATTCAGCTTGAGTATTCAGCGGGCCATGATATAACTGTTGAAGATTGTTTCCTTAATGGTGGAGTATATTCTGTATTTGCAAGAGGAGTTGGGAATGATGGGGACATATATGATGTTAATATAAAAAATAATTATATAGGAGTTGCTGCTTCATTTGGTGCAGCTTATCCGGATATTGATCCTGATGCCAATTTCGAAAATACACAGGGTACTGATTTCCTATACATCAGTAGTGTATATAAGGAAAATGGAAAAACTTACTTTACTGTAACAAATGATACAGCTAGGGAAAGAAAACTTAAGATTATTACATCTTCTGGAAGTTATGACTTTACTGTAAGTGCTTGTCCAGAGGGAAGAAAGTATGAAGGTGGATTTACATGTTCATTAGCAGACTTTCCAATTGATCTAAGTTATGATATTCCTGAGGAATGTGCATATGCAGTATGCTTAGATGTAACTGATGAAAGAAATGTAAAGCAGATTAGATTCGTAAATTATACTGGTAGTCCAGTTTATATTGATAAGAGTTTACTTGGTACAGGCTATAACAGTGAAGTTGTTCTTGCAGAAGGTCCTTTTGGGGATAATCTTACTTATAATGTTACAAGAACAGCCTCAAATGAATATATTCTTACTATATCTGGTGAGGGGGCTATGCCTGGATATACAAAGGTTGTATGTCCTCCTTGGGATGAATATTCAGAGTTTATTGATAAGATAATTGTTGAGGAAGGTGTAGAAAATATAGGTCAGTTTGCTTTCTATAGACATATATCTGCATCAGAGATAGAACTTCCTAGTACTATTACAGAGATTGGTAAGTATGCATTTTGCAAATGTAATTCAATAAATAAAATGAATATCCCTGAATCAGTAGCATCTATTGGAGAATATGCATTTAACGGAGTTCAGCATCTTAGCATTGAAGGAATACCTATATCTGCATCAAAAGAAAATGGAAATGCTTCAAATGAAGTTGGTTCAGAAACTAATACTCCTGAACAGTCAACTGTAACTCCTTCAAATGAGGATAAAGAAAATGTAATTCCTAGAGATCAGGCTGAGAAGAATAACCAGACTGATGCAACTGAAAATAATCAAAATGGCGCTAGTAATCAAAGTGGTGCAGATCAGTCACAGGCGAGTGGTGCTGAACATTCTTGTGATAATCAGTCATCAGAGGGGCAGGGTACTACATCATATTCAAGCGAGTGGATAGATGGCAAATGGTATAACGCTGACGGCAGCCAGACCTACCCTGGTATAATGGAGTGGAAGAGTAATAGCAAGGGCTGGTGGATAGAAGATACAACAGGCTGGTATCCGGTCAGTATGTGGCAGAAGATAAATGGCTATTGGTATTACTTTGATGCTTCTGGATATATGGCATCAAGCGAATGGGTTGATGGCTACTGGCTGAGTTCAGATGGTGCGTGGGATTATCCGGAAACAGGTTCGTGGAGTTCAGATAAAAATGGCTGGTGGTATGGAGATACATCCGGCTGGTATGCTTCAAGTCGTTGGCAGAAGATAGATGGCTACTGGTACTACTTCAATAACTCAGGCTATATAGTAACCAATAAATATATAGATGGATACTGGCTTAACTCAAACGGCCAATACTCAAACTAGATTTATGTAAACTAAAAATGAGTCACTTTTTACGTCCGACGTAAAAGGTGACTCATTTTTGAGTCAGCAATTACGTCGGACGTGTGAGGTGACTCATTTTGCGATAAGGCTTCGGTTATGTTATACTTAAGCGGTTAATGAAGTATTTTTAAGGGGGACATTATGAGTATATTTGAAAGACCTAAGGTTACTAATTTAGTTGATGGGGGAAAGTGCTGGGAGCATACATATGATGCATTTCATTTGAAGGCATATATTCCACCAACTAAGATAAATGGAGAGATTTTTAATTATTGTTATAGGGCGCCACTCTTACTCGTATTTGAAGAAACTCGTATGAGTATGGATGAGGCGATTTCATTTTCGAAGGAAAATGGATTTGATAAGATTGCAGCGAATTATGACGCTGCAGTACTTTTTGTATATCCAACTACTGATGGCGGTTGGGAGAATGCTGACATTTCTTTGTATCAGTCTCTGATTGCTGAAGTTAAGATGGATCCGGTGTATAGGGATGGAATAGTTGAGTTCAATAATTTCTTTACGCAGACATTTGAGGGATACTTTATCAGGGGAGCCAAGTATAGGGCGGATATATATAGCTACGGCGCATCAGCTGATTATGTGGCTAAGTATCTTCTTGATACGGTTGAAGGCGAGTATCTGTGGGGGCCAGGCGAGATTACTCCGGCTATGTGTTCTATGGAGAGGTTGAACTTTGTTCCTGAGATTAAAAGGACGGATATTCCAGTTATCTCAGCTTTAAATAGCGAAGAGATTAATAATGCATTTTCAAGTAAATGTGATACCTGCCTTATAAGAACTGATAAGGTTGATTATGTTGCTGATTTTTATAGCTTTGTCTGGAAATATTATATGTGGTGCGGTCATATTGAACTTGAACCAGATTTTGATGAAATGAATATGATAGAAGAGACTGGTACATTCACAGTTAAGACGTCTGATAGAAATATTGGACGTTATAAAGAAACTACTGAACATCCAGCCGGATACTTCGCTTACTATAATAAGGGGCTTTTTGATAAGGGGCCAGTTCCTCTTGTGCTCGGTTTTCATGGCGGTGGTGATTCTTCTATGTATCATACATTTGGGACTAGATGGTACGATATAGCACATAGATACGGATTTCTCTATGTTAGTGTTGAGAATCATCATGATCTTCCTGCACCAGAGGCTATACAGATTCTTGATGTCTTAAAGGAGAGATATTCTATTGACGAAGATAGAATATATGCTACGGGATTTTCTATGGGTAGCGCAAAGACTTGGGATATGTATCACGAATATCCAGAGATTTTTGCGGGATTTATGCCTTGTAGCGCGCTTTTCCCAGCAAAGAATAATCCATTTGGACTTTCATGTGATGATCCAAAATGTAATACAACAATTTCAGTTCCTATGTTTTATTCTGGTGGAGAGGCTTCACCACTTCCTGAGCTTCCATTTCAGGATGCATCCTCTCTGGAAAGGGCTCAGTATCTTGCAAGAACAAATAAGCTGAAGGCGGATTTTGAGTCCTTAGACTTTTCAAAGAAAGATACATGGGAAGATAAGATATATGGCGTATCAGGCGACAGAGTTGAGAAGATTCCTGATGAGTCACGTGGAAGCGTACTTACAGTTAATTATTATGATTCTGAAGATGGTATTTGTAGAACAGCTCTTGCTTCCGTAAGCGGACAGGGACATGAGTGTAGATTTCATTCTTGCGAGAATGCTTGGAAGTTTATATCTCAGTTTTCTCGTTCTTCAAAATGATATTAATCAGTCTGGAGGTTTTAGTATTAAATGAAGAAATTAAAAAGACTTGTTTGTATACTTTTAATGGTTATGTGTCTTTCACTCCTAACTGGCTGTTTTAGATTTTCTACAACAGTAGAAGTTAAGCGTAATGGAAAAGCAGATATCACTATAGTATTTGCTTCGGTAGATCCTCAGTCAGACAATTCAGATGATTCGGATGAAGATGATGAAGATATGAGGAAGCAGCTCGAGGATGAGGGCTGGGATTACGAAGTTTATAATGAGGATGGATATTCTGGATACAAGATTACCAAGACAAATGTCAACTTAAAGGATCTAGCTAAGGAAATGAATAGTGGTGATGATTCCAAGATTGATGTTGATGCAGATAAGCTAAAAGTCGAGAAACATGGCTTTAGATATAAGGTTAGCTGGGATGTGACAGAAAGCGATGGCTATGAGGATTCAAAAGAATATAGCAAGAATCTTTCTACGTATGGTGGATATGCTAAGTTTGTGGTAAAGCTGCCATACAAGCCTATCAGCAGTAATGCTCATAAAGTATCAAATGATGGTAAGACTCTAACGTGGTATCTGTTTGATCTGGAACAAGGAGAGGCTGTAGAACTTGAGTTTAGTCTCGTTAATTGGCCACTCATAATAGGATTATTAGTAGGTTTAATAGTTGTCGTAGCTGCTGTAGTTGTGATTGTTATAATTCTGAGAAAGAAGAAGAAAAATGCTCATGGCGTCCCACCTCAGGGATTTGATCAATCACAGAGATTTAATCAATCACAGGGATATGCATATCCTAGTCAGGATTATTCACCGCAGGGTTATACATATCCTAGTCAAGATTATTCACCGCAGGGATACACTCAGCCGCAACAGTATACTCAGCCGCAGGGATACGCCCAGCCACAGGGATATACTCAACCACAAGATGGTTATGTATATGATCCGAATCAGATATATAATCAGGACGCATATAATCAGGATGGATATAATCAGGGGAATCCATATGAAAATCAATAAGACTAGATTAACTAAAAAACTTATAAGAAACATTCTGCTTATAGCTTCATTTTCCTTTACGTTAGTTGGTTGTGGAGATTCGGATGATTCTTCTATATATGATGTACCGGCAATTGAAACTACGGAAGTAGCAAGTGAAGTTACTACTGAGGCTACGACCGAAGCGACTACTAAGGCTACCACTGAAGAAACAACGGAGGAAGATACAGAAGCGACAACTGAAGAGACTCCAACAGATGCTAAGGAGGATGAAGAAGAGAATTCTGAGGGACTTCCTGAAGCAGAAGGTTTTGTTCTTGTTACTGATGTGATTCCTGATGCTATCCTGGAGATTAGATATTATACAGACTACAACTTTGTCGGCGAACAAATCGATGGTTACGAAGAGCCGGTTGCTCTTCTTACTAAGGAAGCTGCGGAGGCGCTTAAGGCTGCAAATGATGACCTGGAAGAGCAGGGGTACTGCATTAAGATATACGATGCTTATAGACCTCAATGTGCTGTAGATGATTTTGTTGATTGGGCAAATGATACTAGCGACACCAAGATGCAGGAATATTTTTATCCTGAAGTCAACAAGGCAAATCTTTTCTCTGAAGGATATATAGCATATCATTCGGGGCATAGTAGAGGAAGTACTGTAGATTTAACTATAGTTGATAAAGCTACCGGCGAGGATGTTGATATGGGTGGAACATTTGATTACTTTGGTCAGGTTTCTCATCCGGATTATACGGGGATTACTGATGAACAGTATGCGAATCGTATGATACTACGCGATGCTATGACTTCTCACGGCTTTAAAGCTATAACGACAGAGTGGTGGCATTTTACTCTTCAAAATGAACCATATCCCAATACTTACTTTAATTTTCCTGTGAGCTCAGACTCTGTCGGAAGATAATTAGTAGATATATTTAATATATAATATAGAACTTAAAAGGACATATATAACATGACTAAGAAAGAAATAAATGAAATAAAGTCTCTTTTTGATACTATACAGGATTGCAACATTTCCAGACTTGCAGGCTGCTACGTCAATGGAGAGAAGCAGAAGGTTAAGACATTTAGTGATTCCTTCTATAATCTTCCTGAAGAAGAAATGTATAAATACCTGGAAATCTTTCGAAAGACATTATCAGGAACGCCGGGGAAGAATCTTGTAGATATGGATTTTGTAGATCCTGAGAGTACTGATACATCATTTGGAAAAGGTCTTCTTCAGGAACTTAGAAAGACTGAACTTGGGGATGATTCTGTATTAGATAAGTTTTATGATAAGGTGATTGAGACTTATAACTATGTAGGAAATTATCTTATATTACTGATTCACCAGTCTTATGATATCCCTGGAGTTACAACTGATGGTATCGAGATGGATGATGCATCTGAAGAGATTTATAGTTATATTCTCTGCAGCATCTGTCCTATGAAGCTTACTAAGCCAGGTCTTGGATTCGATGATGATCTGGGGGAGATTCATACCTTGAGACAGATATTTGCTGTGGAGCTTCCTTGTGATGGATTCCTATATCCTGCATTTAATGAGAGAAGCTCAGACGATACAGCTATCCTATATTCTGCTAGAAAAGCTGATATGCTACAAGATGCATTTATCGAGAAGGTTCTTGATGTATCCACAACACTTCCTGCAAAGCAGCAGAAGGAAGGCTTTACTGAACTTGTTACTACCGTACTTGGCCGAGATTCTAACTTTGAAACGGTTCTTTCTATACAGGAAAATCTTAAAGAAACCGTCAAGGAAAAGAAAAATGAAGCAGCTGGAGAGCCTTTATATCTAGATAAAGAGACTATGCGAAATGTATTTGAACGTAGTGGCGTCTCAGATGAAAAACTTCAGGTTTTTGATAAGAAGTTTGATGAACAGTTCGATATGCAGCTTCTGCATGACCGCCAGGTTGAAGCTCAGATTGCTAGCGGTGACTTAGATGTAGAGGGAACAATAGCTAATTCGTACGTTCCAAAAGTAAAAGTCGAGGAAAAGCTTTTTGCAGATAATGTCGCTCCAGTTCGTAACTTTGAAGTTCGCAACAAGAATATGGTGCTTCGTGTTAGCAGTAAGCATACAGATATAATAGATACAAGAATAATAGATGGAAAGAAATGTCTCGTTATCGAACTTACAGATGACCTTACCGTCAACGGAATTCCAGTTGATGGAGCTATCGATTCAGAAAAAAAATAAATTTTTTTGAAAAAAATGAAACCTTTTTGTTTTTTGCTGGGTATTAAGTATAGAAAGGCAAAAAAACAAGGAGGTTTTTATTATGAGAAAAGTATTATTTAAGAAGAGTTTATCAATTATTTTAGCAGCAGGTATTATGGCAGCATCAGTTACAGCTTGTGGGGCAAATGAAGAAGCTACTAATCAATCTGATACAGTATATGAAACGACAGAAGCTTCAGATTCATCAAGTAGCGCATCAAATGTATCAGGCGGATCATCTGTATCAAGCTCATCAAGTGCATCCTCTGATTCTGAGGCTAGTGATAGCATGTCCTCGAATACAAGTTATTCTAATAAACAGAAAAACAGTAGAGAGACTGGTGCTGTTAATCAAGGGGAAAACTATTATGGTTATGACGATTCTACAAGTCTTGATGTAAATTGGCCTTGGTCAGATGAAGATTCTGATAACAGAGAATATGGTCATGTATCAGAAAATGATTTCGTTCAGACAAGCACAGAGCCAACATCTACATTTGCAGCTGATGTAGATACTGCTTCATATTCAAATGTAAGAAATTATCTAAATAGTGGACTTATGGTACCTGAGGATGCTGTAAGAATCGAAGAAATGATTAATTACTTCCACTATGATTATGATGAACCAAAGAAGGGTGAGCCATTTTCAGTAAATATGGAAGTTGATGCATGTCCATGGAATGAGAACCATCAGCTTGTTATGATTGGTCTGAAGGCTAAGAAGATTGACGACAGTAAGAGAAAGCCAACAAACTTTGTATTCCTTATAGATACATCAGGATCTATGAATTCAGCAGATAAGCTGCCACTTGTAAAGACTGCATATAATAAGCTTTTAAATGAACTTGGTGAGGATGATACAGTATCTATAGTTACATATGCTGGTAGTGATACAGTTGTTCTCGAAGGCGAGAGTGGCGAAAATACTGATGTGATATCAGAAGCTATAGAAAATCTTGAGGCTCATGGCAACACGAATGGATCAGCTGGTATTAATACTGCATATGAGATTGCTGAAACTTATTTTAAGAAGGGTGGAAACAACCGTGTTATTCTTGCAACAGATGGTGATTTAAATGTTGGTGTTACTTCTGAGGATGGTCTTACAGAACTTATAACTGAGAAGAAAGAGTCAGGAATCTATCTGAGCGTGCTTGGATTTGGTACAGATAATCTTAAGGACAACAAGCTAGAGGCACTTGCTGATAATGGAAATGGTAACTATGCTTATATCGACAGTGTTTATGAAGCTAAGAGAGTTCTTGTAGAAGAAATGGGATCAACCCTCGAAACTGTTGCAAAGGACGTAAAGCTTCAGACAACATTTGACGAAAATGTTGTAGAAAAGTATAGACTTATCGGCTATGAGAATAGAATGATGGCTAACGAAGACTTTGATGATGACACCGTTGATGGTGGTGAGATTGGTTCTGGACATGAGGTAACAGCGATTTATGAAATAGTTCCTGCTAAGGGTATCGATACTTCATCAGGTGACCATATACTTGATTTCGCTGTAAGATATAAGAAGCCTAATGCTGATGATTCAAAGCTTCTTGAGTATAAATGTAACTATTCAAAGAATGGCTTTAATAATCAGGCTAGCGATAATATGCTTTGGGTAGAATCTCTTGCATGCTTTGGAATGATCCTTAAGGGAAGCGATTACTCAAATGAATGTACATTTGATCTTGCTAGACAGCTTGCAGAGAAGACAAGCTACAAAGATGATTCATTAAAGGTTGAGTACCTTGAGCTACTTGATCAGGCTGAAGATATATATGAGGGTTCTTATTCTGAGAGAGATTATGACGATGACGATGATTATGATGACGATGATTATTCAGATTATGATAATGATGTGACTTATATTGATGCTGATTAAATAATTATATATAATATAAAAATATAATACTCGCTGTATATAAAGAGCTCACTGCCTGATGGCGGTGGGTTCTTTACTTATGTGGCTTACTATTGTATAATCTCGAATCGGTGACTTCTAAGAGTGTCTATTCTTATATAGTTACATAATTAGTGATAAGAGGTTATAAGTATATGTCTTTTTATAAGAAGGTCTTTGCACTTGCTCTTCCAATAGCTTTGCAGAGTCTTATTACAATTGGAGTAAATATGCTCGATAATATAATGGTTGGTTCTTTGGGGGATACCGCACTTTCTGCGACTTCGCTGGCTAATTCATTTATATCGGTCTTTCAGATATTTTGTATGGGTCTCGGTATGGGTGCGTCTGTTCTGGTTTCCAGATATTGGGGAATGAAATTATCGGCTGATAATGAAGAGACTTCTCTAGATGCATCTCGAGCTCTGAAGCAAACTGTTTGTCTGATGCTTCGTCTAAATGTAACTCTTGCAGCATTTTTTGCTTTGGTTACTCTCGTTATGCCCGGAATTATAATGAGAACTTATACTGATAAAGAGCATATAGTTGCTATGGGCGTCAGTTATTTTGAGTATTCAGTTCTTACTTATTTCTTTGTTGGAATCTCACTAGTTGTAACAATAGTCCTTAGAAGTGTAGGTCAGGTGCTTTATCCACTGGTGGTATCTATAGTTGCATTTTTGGTGAATCTAAGCGCAAATTATATTCTTATCTTTGGAAAGTTCGGAGCTCCAAAGCTTGGCGTGGCAGGAGCTGCGCTTGGAACACTTATCGCTCGTATCGTAGAGTGTACTTTGATCATGGTTTATCTGCTTGTATTCGACACCAAGATAGGTTTCAGAGTAAAAGACTTCTTTATGAATACTAAGTCCTTGCTGCGTGAATATATTCGTATCAGTATTCCTGTACTTATAAGTGATGGAATACTGGCTATAGGAACTAATTCGGTCGCTATGGTTATAGGACATCTGGACGAGGCATTTATTACTGCCAATTCAATAACTAGCGTTACTCAGCAGCTAAGCACGGTTGTTATCTCTGGCGTAAGTCAGGCGGGAGCTATAGTAACAGGTATAACGCTAGGAGAGGGAGATAGGGATAAGACTATGCGTCAGGGATATCAGTTCTTTAGACTAGGTCTCTTACTTGGTGGTCTTTCTGCTGCATTTATCTACCTTTTTAGTGATGCGATTATTGGCATTTATAAAAATATAACGCCTGAAGCTATGGAGACTGCGAAGTCGCTGATGCTGGCAATATGTGTAATTATTGTCTTTCAGGGTACCAACAGTATCATGACTAAGGGTGTTCTGCGTGGTGGCGGAGATACAAAGATACTAATGCTCGCAGATAATATATTTTTATGGGTTTTAGCTATTCCGTTAGGAATACTTGCAGGTTTTTACTTAAAGCTACCAGCATTCTGGATATATGTTTTATTGAAATCCGATCAGATCTTTAAGACTGTTTGGTCATTCCTTAGACTAAGAAGCGGAAAATGGATCAAGAAGATTTCAACTGGTTCTACGTAATTTGTAAAAAGACTTCGTATATGTTAGAATATCAAAGGTTTTAGTACTATATTTGGAGAGGTAATTATGAGCAATTCATCTAAGTCGAAGCATAATTCATCACAGAAAAGTAACACATCGCAAAAGAGTAATACGTCACACAAGAATAATACTTCTCAGAAGCATAGTTCAAGTCAGAAGTATACATTCGATAGATTTAGACCTAATCGTCCAGTGGATATTGTTAACATTATCTACCTGATCTTTATGACATCGCTTTTTTCTTTCTATATGCATAATAAATATCATGATATCACTATCACTAGGGCTAAGATATTCTCTAGTGTTACGTTGGTGTATCTGATTCTTGTCGTTATAGCATATGTTCTTGAAATCTTCATGATAGAATATTATCAGCCTGAACTAAGCCTTAAAGATTTATTCTATAAGGATACCAAATGGTATCTTATGCCTGAACTCTGGGCGGTTCTTTTTGGTCTAGCTAATCTTTTTGCCTGGTTCATGTCTCCTAATAAGAAAGGTTCTTGGGATGGCTCGACTGGTCGTTATATGGGGCTTTCCTTTATTACTGTATTAGTTTTGGCCTTTATCCTAGTATCGAGAGGTACTCCGATTCAGTGGCCGGTTCTTATATCATTATTTGGAACATCAACTTGTGCCTTTATTGTGGCTTTGTTACAGCATTTTGGTAATGATCCATTTGCGCTTCGTGCTAGAGTGGTTGAAAAACAGAAGGAAATGTTTATATCCTTCTTTGGAAATATAAATACATACGGTTCATATATTTGTGTTGTTCTTCCGATATTTATTGCGCTTTTTATCTTTAGTGAAAAGTACTGGGTTAGAGCGCTTGCTGGAGCCGGTGTGTTCTTTTCGAGTATGGGTATAATCCCTTCGAAGAGTGATAATGTATATCTTGGTGTTGGACTTGCTTATATAGTTATATTTTATATAGCTATATATTATAAGAAACTTACTGAGTTTATGTTCTCTGTACTTCTACTGGGAACAGGACTTTTGGTAGTTGCTTATGCTAATTATATACTCAGCGGTAGTCAGAAACATATTAATGGTATCGCTGTAATTGTCGAGAATCCAAAGATTATGACGCTCTTTGTAGTTATAGTTATAGTAGCTAGTATGTTACTTCTCTTTTTCCGAGGAGTTAATTATGAAATGTATAAGAATCTTCAGTCTAAGCAGACGCTATATATTATTACAGGAGTTGGAGTTTCTGCATTTATCCTTGTGATGTTCTTTGGAATCAGATCTGGAAATGAAATCTTTGTATTTAATGATAAGTGGGGAACGTTCCGTGGTTACATATGGCGTAGGAGCTGGGATGTATTCTTGAATGGAACAGCTCTTCAGAAGATTTTTGGTCATGGAAATGAGACTATCAAAGAGAATATGATGGTCTTTTATCAGGAAATGAAAGACATTACAAATAAGACCTATGATAATTCGCACTGTGAGTTTCTTCAGTATCTTGTAACAACGGGTCTTTTTGGTGCTATTTCGTATTATGCAATGGCAGGTACATCATTTGCATATATAATTAAGAGAATGAAGGGTGATGCTATAGCAATAGCTTGTCTTGCAGGTTCTATAGGTTATCTTGTTCAGGGACTTGTTAACCTTAATCAGCCAATTACTACACCGTATTACTTTGTTTTACTTGCTGCTGGAGTAGGTTATGTTCGATTTAGAGACCAGAGGGTGGCGGCTGAAGAAGAGTAGAGTATAATATATCTGTGGTTTATCGTGGTGACATTTGGCTCACTAAGTGATATAATATTTATTCATTGGATGATAATTTGTGACGGGTTGATATTAATCGACATTGTCACTTATATGGAGGAAAAAAATAAATGGGAATTTATGAGGAGCTCATCGAGCGTGGACTTATCGCTCAGGTGACAGATGAAGAAGGAGTTAGAGACCTTATTAATAATGGTAAGGCTACATTTTATATAGGTTTTGATCCTACAGCAGATTCTCTGCATGTAGGTCATTTTATGGCTTTATGTCTTATGAAGAGACTTCAGATGGCGGGTAACAGACCTATCGCACTTGTTGGTGGCGGTACTGGTATGATTGGTGATCCTTCAGGAAGAACTGATCTTCGTAAGATGATGACAACAGAAATGATCGATCATAACTGTGAGTGTTTTAAGAAGCAGATGAGCCGTTTTATTGAGTTCGGTGAAGGTAAAGCTATGATGGTTAATAATGCTGATTGGCTTCGTGACCTGAATTACATCGAATTCATTCGTGATATCGGTTCTATGTTTAAAGTAAATAATATGCTTCGTGCAGAGTGCTACAAGCAGAGACTTGCTAGTGAAGAAGGACTTACATTCCTTGAGTTTAACTACATGCTTATGCAGAGCTATGACTTCTTAAAGCTGTATGAAGAGTATGGCTGTAATCTTGAGTTTGGTGGAGATGATCAGTGGTCAAATATGCTTGGTGGTCGTGAGCTTATACGTAGAAAACTTGGTAAGGAAGATGCACAGGCTATGACTATTACACTTCTTCTTAACTCAGAAGGTAAGAAGATGGGTAAGACTGGTAAGGGTGCTGTATGGCTTGACCCAGAGAAGACTAGTCCTTATGAATTCTACCAGTACTGGAGAAATGTTGATGACGCAGATGTTATCAACTGTATTAAGATGCTTACTTTCCTTCCGCTTGAAGAGATTCATGATATGGAAAAATGGGAAGGCGCAGAGCTTAATAAAGCTAAGGAAATACTTGCATATGAACTTACAAATCTTGTTCATGGTGAGGAAGAAGCTAAGAAGGCTGAAACTGCTGCTAAGTCAATTTTTGGTGGTGGTGGATCTGAAAATATGCCAGAGACAGCTCTTGAAGATAGTGACTTCAAAGAGGATGGCACTATCGATCTTATCAGCATTTTAGTTAAGGCTGGACTCGTAACATCTCGTGGCGAGGGACGCCGTGCTATAGAGCAAAATGGTGTTGCTGTAAATGGGGAAAAGGTAACAGATATTTTTGCAAGTTATGCTAAAGATACATTTAATGACGAATTTGTTGTAAGAAGAGGAAAGAAAAACTTCCGTAAGATTGTTTTATAGATAATATTAGGGGGTTAATATGGGGTCAATAGTAGAAAAAGGCAAAGATTTAGCTGAAAAACAGCTGGAGAAGTTAAACAACCTTAGGACTCGTAAAGGTTCTGAGTATGAGTTTTCTGGTCTGTCTGATAAGAAGATTGATGTGGAGAAGGAACTTAATCTTTATACTCGCGATGGACAGTTCTATGTGCTTCTGGTTGATGCGGATTCTGATGAAAGAATCATGGTTGAACGCATGATTGATCAGACGGGTTGTTTTATCACCTCGGTATCCAGTGGTATTGAATGCCTTGACCAGATTAGTAAGGACAAATATGACCTTATAATTCTGGCGAGAAATATGCCTAGAATGGATGGCGTTCAGACGCTTAACAACATAAAACATAATACAGCTAACCATTCTAAGGATGCTAAGGCATACGTTATACTTGATGAGAAAATTGACGAACCAGACATATATTTTGAAAATGCTGGCTTTGATGGCATAATTCGTAAGCCGATTGATAGAACTATTCTTCAGAATATCATCATTTCACTTGTTCCTTCTAAGATGCTTCCGGATGATGAGGAACTTTTGTCCGAGATTAAGTCAAATGCAAAAGATGCCGAGACTCTTAAAAAAAGCGGCGTAAGATTTCTTGAAGCGCTTAAGGACTTTAAAGGTGATCTTACTGAGTATAAGAAAAAAGCTGGTCAGTTTGTTGATGATTATGAGATAGTTAGTTCTGATATGATAGATGCTCTATATTCTTCGAAGAATAAGGAGTATATGGAATACGCCCGCAATATGAGAGATGCGGCCCGTAAGCTAGGGGCAATATACTTGTCTGATTGCTTCGATGACCATGTAAATATGGCCAAGGATGATTCTCTCGAGGTTGCAGAAATAAACTGGCGTACACTTGTTGCAGAGTGGGAGAATGTTGTGTCTGGCTTCGCAGATTGGCTGGGTAAGTCAAGTGTACAACTTGGTTCCACAGATATACTAACCTCTAATACAAATGGTATCAGGCTTCCTGCATCTGATATTGTATCTAGAATAGATGAAATCCTTGGCAATCTTGAGGATAATGATAAGGAAACAGCTATTAGAAATTGTGAGAAACTTAGTCTCTATGAACTGGATCCAGATATCCGACTCAAGGTCGACAGGGTCATCAAAGCATTTGATAAAGACAAGGTAAATACAGCGGTAGATATATTGCGCAGTATCTAAGATATTAACTAAGAAAATCATATAGATTATCTAAGATATTATTATCTATGATAAACTTACGAAGAACTATCCTGATATATTTTATTTATCAGGATTCTCTTCGTCTTTATGGGCATATATTTTGATGCTATTTATTGGCATATTTAGTTTAAACTCTTTTTGTTCGGCTACCATCTCTTTGGGCATGTTTTTTAGTATAAATACGAAGAGGTCATAGTCGTAGATATCAGAGAGTATTGCAAGGGCTTCTATGGTAGGTTGTGCATAACCGCATTCAAGTCTGTTGTAGGCTTGTCTTGATATATGAAGTAAGCTAGCGACTTCTTCTTGTGTTAAAAGATTTGATTTTCTAAGAGTTCTTAGAAGATTACCTATATATACTTTAGTTTTCATATTTTATTCCTTTCGTGTATTGATCATTCCTTTGCAAAGTAAGGCAATTGTACTGAAATGTACCGAAAGCTGAGCAAGTTTGAGTCTAAGTTGCAAGGTTTTGTGCTTTTCTGGTAAAAGCACGCTTTGTTATAATCGTGGAGGTGTAATTTGAGTAAAGCCGATAATATCTTTATAAATATGTGTAATGACATTTTGACAAATGGTGTTAGTACAGAAGGAGAGAAGGTCCGTCCTAAATGGGAGGACGGAAGCTTTGCGTACACTATCAAGAAGTTTGGCGTGGTAAATAGATATAATCTTCAGGAAGAGTTTCCAGCTATTACACTTCGCAAGACCTATATCAAGTCTGCTATAGATGAGATTCTGTGGATATGGCAGAAGAAGTCTAATAATATAAATGATCTAAATAGTACTATCTGGGATGAATGGGCTGATGAATCTGGCTCTATCGGAAAGGCTTATGGTTATCAGCTTGGCGTTAAGCATAAGTATAAAGAAGGCGAGTTTGATCAGGTTGACAGGGTTCTTTTTGATCTGAAGGAGAATCCTTATTCTCGTAGAATTATGACAAATATTTACGTGCATCAGGATCTTCATGAGATGAACTTATATCCTTGCGCATATAGTATGACATTTAATGTTACTGGTAATAAGTTAAATGCTATCTTAAACCAGCGTTCTCAAGATGTTCTTGCTGCTGGAAATTGGAATGTCGTTCAATATGCGGCTTTACTGATGATGATAGCTCAGGTAACTGGATTTGAGCCTGGAGAATTGGTTCATGTTATTGCTGATTGTCATATCTATGACAAACATGTTCCGATCATTAAGGAACTTATTCAGCGTGAGACTTATCCTGCGCCAAAGGTAACGCTTAATCCGGATGTAAAGAACTTCTATGATTTTACTGTGGACGATTTTACTATCGAGGACTACGTAACTGGACCTCAGATTAAAAATATACCAATCGCGGTATAATGAGTCACCTGGCACGTCCGACGTAAAAAGTGACTCATTTCTATAAAATGATAAAAAAGGAATTAAAGCTTTATGAAATTAATCGCAGCAGTTGATAAGAATTGGGCAATCGGTAACAAGGATAGTCTTCTTGTTAGTATTCCGGCTGATCAGAAGAGGTTTCGTGAGATTACTACTGGTCATACAGTAGTGCTCGGAAGAAAGACTCTGGCTGGATTTCCTAATGGACTTCCGCTTAAGAATCGTACAAATATAATTCTTTCTGCAAATCCAGAGTTTGAAGTTCGAGGAGACAATGCGCTTATTGTTCGTTCAGAACAGGAGCTTTTTGATAAACTTAAAGAGCTTGATTCGGATGATGTATATATAATTGGCGGTGGTATAGTTTACAAGATGCTTGAGCCTTATTGTGATACTGCTTACATTACTTATCTTGATTATTCATATCAGGCTGATACATATTTTCCAAATCTTGAAGCTATGGATAATTGGGAAATGATAGAGGAGAGCGAGGAACAGACTTATTTTAGTTTAGAGTTCTATTACAGAACCTATAAGAATAAGGCTCCAAAGCAGCTTCCTTAAGCCACAGTTAAAAATATCAAAAACTAGTAATAAAAACTTTTTTTTATGGGGTAAAAATGCTATAATTAACTGTACTGTAAATTACTTATTTTATATTTACTGGGGGGTGGTAATATAGTGGCAGAAAATATGATGATAACTACTACTTCAGGCTTCGAGGGGTACGGAGTCACAGAGTATTTGGGGTTCGTATCAAGTCAGGCAATCCTTGGATCTAATTTCATTTCAGGAATTGCTGCAAATGTGGCTGATGTGGCTAGAAAAGATACTGCAAAGCTTGAGCAGTGCCGAGAGGACGCAGAGCAGCAACTTATCAAAGCGGCAAAAAGAAAGGGTGCGAATGCCATAATTGGTATGAATATGGTATATGCTCCATTTGAGGCCGGTTCATTTGGTATCATAGTATCTGGTACCGCAGTAAAGGTTACAAAGCATATCATTGTTAGCGATGAACTCCATAAAGAACTTTTTGTTACAAATTATTATAATCGCCTAGTTCCTAGACCTGTAAAGGTTGTTTTGGATGGCGATTCGAATATCATCAATATGAAGCTAGTTTGCTATAACTATAATCATGATGATATTAAGGCTCTTCGAGCTGATGTTGAGTTTACAAATCTCTATGATGAGAGATTAGTTATTAAAAATGTTGATTTCGTCTTTAGTGAGAATATCAATCAATCGGTGATTGAATCTGATTATGTGATGAGCAAGATCAAATCCAGTGATCTTCAGCTTCTTAAGGATGCTAAGATTATTCTTACAAAGTATGCGACTCCTCGTGGCGTATATGCTTGTAATGATCAACCGATTAATGTATCACTCAGTTCAAGACGACTTGAAACACTCAAGGCTAAACGCGGTATAGATGCTGTTGAGAAGTATAAGTCCGATGGTATGATTTGGACTTGTAACTGCGGCCATGTAAATGAAGCTGGTGCCGAAGAGTGTGTTGTATGTGGACGTAAGCAGAAGGATATTATGACAAAGGCGACCTTCAATTACGAAGAAATGATTGATCGTATGAAGGAAAAGGACCATGTTGTTGAGATAAAAGATGTCCTTATGCAGTATATTAAAGAGATAGATTCTGGTATGAGACTTGAGCTTCTTGAGATTATGGAGTCAGGTCTTCAGTATGAAAAGACCAGAGGTAATATGAAAGAGACTGTTATCGAGAAAGTTGAGAAAGTCTTTGAAGATGCATCCATTGAGGATTAATTTGTAGATTTAAGAGGTAAAGTGTTTTGGGTACCGGACTTAGTATGGCCAGTATAAACAAAATAAAGGAACTAGCAGAGTCACATGAGTATAGTCTGGCGGCTCCAATTCTAGATTCACAGGATCTTGAAAAGTCCTATAATCCTCAGTTCCTTAGACTTTGTGGAGAGATATATGAAAATGTTGGCAGACTATCTGATGCCAGAGCTTTATACGTTAAGGCTCATGCTATGGCGCCAGAGGCAACAAGAATCATTTTCTCACTTATGGAGTACTATCTTAAGATCGGATATTTTGATCTTGCTGAGAGATATTTTGAGGAATATGTTCATTTCAGTAATGGAGACGGCAGGGAGCTTTCAAATGTTAGATACATTATGAAGAAGGCTAAAGCGCCTGATCTTATGGAACTATATGATCTTTTGTTCCCATATTATCGCGATAATATGGATGAAAAATGGAGCTTTGAGCTGCTTCTTCTAACAAAGCTGCTGGATAAAGGAGATATGGATATTATCGCCTCAGATTATAAGGCTTCATTTAAGACAAGCGCGTATAGACATCTCGTAGATGATGTAGTTGAAAATAAAGCAACTGCTTGGGACAACTTCTTTATCTATGCTGAAGAACCTGCTAAGGATGATGATCCTGCAGATGAAGAAATCAGAAAGTTAGAACAGCAACAGCTTGAACAGGATTATAAGATTATTAATCCTCCTGAGGAAGATGAAGCTGTTATAACATCGATGGTTTCAGAAAATGAGGATGAACCATCTACAAAGATAGGCGTAGATGGTGTCGAAAAAGGAATCAAAAGATTCATTAAGAAGCGATTCAAGAAGATTAAGGAAGAGGATGAAAATCCTGATAATGAAGAAGAGCTTCAGAGTGATGCTGATATCACTGATGAGGATGATTCAGATAGAGATGTTGAGGCATATGTTGCTTCTGCTGACGCTACAGAAGTTCCAAGTGATGAATCAACTGATTCTTCTGAAGAAGCTACAGAAGAAACTGAGCCAGAAGCTTCTGAGGAAATGTCTGAAGAGGCTATGGAACTTAAAGAAGCTCTTGATGATATAGATACTTCTGATTTTGTTACATATGAGTTTGATGACGGTTTTGCGCCTGAATCAGAAACTATAGCTGGACTCAGCGATGTAGACGAAGAGTTTGATGATAGCTCGGAAGAAGTATTTAATGCATTTAAAGATTTCGCTTTATATCAAGATGATGTTGAGAAAAATGAGGACTTTGTTCCATTTGATGAAGAATCATCTGAAGAGTATGAAGCGCCTGAAGAATATGACTCAAGTGAAGAAGAGTTTACTCCTAAAGTAGAGGAAGATATTCCTGAACTTGAAGAAGAGTTTACTCCTGAAGTAGAGGAAGATATTCCTGAACTTGAAGAAGAGTTTACTCCTGAAGTAGAGGAAGATGTTCCTGAACTTGAGGAAGAGTTTACTCCTGAAGTAGAGGAAGATATTCCTGAACTTGAGGAAGAGTTTACTCCTGAAGTAGAGGAAGATATTCCTGAACTTGAGGAAGAGTTTACTCCTGAAGTAGAGAAAGATGTTCCTGAACTTGAGGAAGAATCAACTGAAGAAGTGAATGAGCCAGTAGAGGAATCAACTGAAGAAGTGAATGAGCCAGTAGATGAATCTGCTGTGGAGCCATATAGCAAATCATATGAAGAACAACTTGAAGATGAGTTTGTCTACGGTGGTCATCATGAAGAAGAGACTGCTACAAGCGAAGAGACAGTTTCTGAACAGTCAATAGAGGATGAGATAAGTGCTGCAATAAGATCTGCAGTAGAGAATTATAGACCTAATGTTGAAACTCCTACTTTTGTATCTGCTGAGGAGGAGTTTGTACCTGAAGTAGAAGAGGAAGTTCCTGAACTTGCTGAAGAGCCAACATATAGTTCATACACTGAGCCTGTAAGAGAAGAGGTGGCTCAAGAACCATTTGTTTCTGAAGCAGAACAGGATATTCGTGAACTTGAAGAGGAACCTGCCATAGATTTTGTTCCTGAGGTTGAGCATCCTGAATACAATACATATGTTGAGCATATTATAGAGGAACCTATAGCTGATGTAGTTGAGGAACCTGTATCTGATGTGGTTGAGGAACCTGTATCTAATGTGGTTGAGGAGCCTGTATCTAATGTAGTTGAGGAACCTGTATCTGATGTGGTTGAGGAATCAGTATCTGATGCTGTTGAAGGAATAGTTGAAGAGACTGTTGCTAAAAGTACTGGAAATGAACTTGTTCCTGCTTATATGAAGGCTGATGTTCCATCTATTGATTTTGCTAGATTTGGTTCGGATCTATTCCCAGGTCTGAATAAACAGGAAATCAAGGTTGAGAATAGATTTAATGAAGTAATTAAGACAGAGAGCGAGAAGCTTGATGAAGGTCTTAAGGAAGAAGAAGCTAAACTTAAGGAAGCTGAAGCGCTGCTTGCTTCCCTAGGTATTAAGTTATAACATTTAAATTGTTACATAATGTGGTATAGAATTAACGTAAGGAGGTAGTGGCACCGTGGCTGTTGATCAGAGAGAGGCGCTAATTGCTGCTGTCCGTGCACAGGTTGAGAAGGAACGTGCAGAGAAGCAGAAAAAACTCGAGAGAGAGCAAGAAGCAATGGCGTTTGCCAAGAAAAAATCAGGGGATAAGAAAGATGAAGGTCATAAGAAATATAAGACTCTTTCACCTGAAGAACTTGCTCGTATTGAGGAGAAAAAGAGAAAGAAGAGGGCTGAGGAACTTGGTATTCCTTATGAGCCTTCTGATGAGATAAAAGCTCAAGAAGTAAAGAAAAATGAGGATGAACTTAAGGCTAAGATCGAAGGCCTTGGTGGTAATTCCGATGGAAAGGGTGGTCTAGGCGATATTCCATCAGGCGGTGGTCTGGGAAGTGCTGGTCTTGGCGGCGGCCTTGGAGCAGACATTGGCGATGGAAATGTTACTGTTATGGACGGCTCTGATGATGATAAGTATTCGTTTGGTAAAGATGGTACTGCTACTGTAAGTGAAGACAGTGGTTGGGTATCAGGCGATAAGTCTGATGAGCTTGATAGTATTATCCCAACGATGAGTTCTGATAACGATATCGATTCATTGTTTGATATGGATGATGATGATTCACCATTTGCAGCTCAGGCTTCTAATATTGAGGGGTTCCAGGATGCTTCATCTACATCTGATATAGAACATGAGGATGCTTCTGAAAGCGCTGAGGCTAAGGTAGAGGAAGAGGCTAAGGAAGAGAAGAAGCGTAAGAAGAAGTCTACAAGCAGTATTGATGATCAGGAAAGACGTCTTGCTGAAGCACGCAAGAAGGCTGCTGCGCGTAAGAAGGCTGAATCTGATACATCAGAAGATACGGCAGAGAAAGCTCCAAAGACTGAGGAAGCTCCAAAGGCTGAAGAAAAGAAGAAAGAATCTGCTAAGTCTGAAAAGGATGAAGCTGCAAAAGCTGAAGAAAGACGTAAGGCAGAAGAAGAATATAGACGTAAAGCAGAAGAACTTGCTGAGCGTGAAGCTGAGGAAGCTGCTAAGAAGCAGGCTGAGATTCAGGAAAAACGTAGAAAACTTGAAGAACAGAGACAGAAGGCTGCTGAGATAGCTCGTAAGGAAGCTGCTAAGGCTCAGCGTCAGAAATATAAAGAAGAGGCTGAGGCAGATGTACAGGATGCTAAGGCTGCTGTTAAGGCAGCAGAGGAAGCTCTTGAAACTGCTAAAAAGGCTGCTGACAAGCCTGAAAAGGTTGAAGTTGTTAAATCTGTTGCAGAGGAAGCTGCTGAGACAAAGGTATCAGAGGCTGAAGCTGCAAAGGCTGCAGCAGAAAAAGCACTTTCTGAAGCTGATTCTGCTATAGAAGCTGCAAAGGCTGAGGTAAAGGCTAAGGAAGCTGATGTTGAGGCTGTAAAGGCGGAGATTGATAAGGCTATTGAGAAAGCTGCTGCAGATAAGGAGGCTGCTAAATCAGATGCTGGAGCAGATATAGAAGCTATAAAGACAAAGATTCTTGAAGAGGCTCTTGCAGCTGCTGAGCTTGTTATTCGTAGTAGAGCTGAATCTGATGCTAAAGCTAAGCAGGCTGAAATGGATGCAGCTATAGCTGAGGATGAAAAGAAGTTTGCTGAAGAAGTAAGTTCTTTAAATGAGAAGATAGATGCTGCTAAGACAGAAGTAGATGATGCAGAGACTAAGGTGGCTGAGTGTGAGTTTAATATAGAAGCTGCAAAGGTTGAAATCGTATCTTCTGAAGATAAGGTTAAACTTGCGGAGGCAGAACTTGAATCAGCAGAGACTGGTGTTAAATCTGCAAAAGAAAGCGCTGAACTTGCTAAGGGCGATATAGATTCAGTTAAAGCTGGAGTAGAAGAGGCTCAAAATGAAGTAACTGCCGCTGATGCAAAAGTTGAAGAAGCTAGAAAGGCTGTAGAAGAAGCGGAGAAGGCTCTTCAGGATGCTAGAGATGTTGAGGAAGAAGCTATTCGCGTAGCTAATGCAGCTAGAGCAAAGGTATCCGAGGCAGAAAAAAAGGTAGTCGAGGTAGAGAAAAAGATTAGCGATGCTGAGGCTAAGGTGACTGAAGCTGAAGCTAAGGTTACAGAGGCCAAGGGTGAACTTGATGCAACCCAGAATTCTGTAGAAGTTGCGAAGAAGGCAAAGGTTGATGCAGATGCTGCCCTTGAAGAAGCTAAGGCATTTGTTGATGAAAAGAAAGCAGCTGTTAAGGCTATTGAGGCTGAGGTTTCAGCGGTTGAAGAAAGAAAAGCTGCTGCTAAACAGGAAAGAGAAAATGCTCTTGAGGCAGCAATTAAAGAAGCTGAGGCTGGTATCTTAAGTGCTATTGCTGATGCTAAAGAAAAGGCTGAGGTTGAAGCTGCTGCTAAGGCTGAGAAAGAAGTTGAAGCTAAGGCTGAAGAGAGTATTAAGTCTATAGATGATGCTCTTGAGAATACAAAGAATGAGATAAATTCTAGAGTTGAGGCTGCAAAGGCTGAAGTAGCTAAGGCTGAAGAAGGCGTTAAGGCTGCTGAGGATAACAAGAAGAGACTTGAGGCTGATGTAGAGGCTAGACAGAAAGATATAGAAGCTGCGAAGGCTGAAGTTCAGTCTGAACATCAGAAATCTATTGAAGCTGCAGAAGAAGCTTCAAAGGCTGCTACTAGTAAGGTTGCGGATCTTGAAAAGGCTCTTGAAGAAGCAAAGGCTGCAGTTGTTGCTGCTGAACAGAGGGCTAAGGATGTTGAGAATATGGAAGTTGATCTTACACAGATCGCTCCAGGTGGAAGACTTCCTCTTGCTGCTAACTATCTTGAGAAATATCTTGGTATTGCAGGCTCTGCAGATGAGATTGTAGAAACATTTAATGATATAGCTGCAAATATGGAAGAAACAATCCGTTCAAGAAATATCGTTATTCTTGGTCAGTATGGATTTGGTTCTGTATCAGTCGGTGAAGACTTTGCACGTTCCTTCTATGATATGGGTATCTGTAGTGCAAGAGCTATAGCTAAGATTAAAGCTGCTGCTCTTAATAAGATGTCTATGGAGAAGATTAAGCCTAATATGGAGAAGCTTGCTGGTGGATGTCTTGTTATTGATAACGCTGGTCTTCTTGCTCCAGAGAAGCTTGTTGAAATTGTTAAGCTTTCAGCAAAGGATGTAAATGACTTCGTAGTTATCATGACTGGTGAGATTGATAGTATATCTCGTCTCTTTGAAAATAGTGCTGAGGTAGTTTCTGAGTTTGAGTACCTTATCGATATGACTAAGATCGAAAAGACAGATATGGTTAAAGTGGCTATGGGTTATATTAAGCAGAGAGCTTACAAGGCTGATCCTGCACTTGAGAATAAGATTAATGATATACTCATGGGTATGGAACAGGGTAACCTTGATAGAATGATTGGCGCTATTGATGAAGCTATCGCAAAATGTGATAAGAGAGATGATAATAAGAAGACAATCATTCCTGCTGATTTCGAGTAATCTGATGATTATTTGATACTAATAAGTGTTTATATAGTGCCAGTGCTTATAAGTGCTGGCACTATTTATGAAATAAAGTAAACTCATGGAGATGTTATGTATAGAATTGACATAGGAATTGACCTTGGTACTTCTAAGGTTTGCGTATATATGCGTGATAAGGGCATTGTTATTAATCAACCGTCAGTTATTGCATTTGAAAAGAAGGAAAAAAAGATTCTGGCGGTAGGTAAAAAAGCAAAGAAAATGTTGGGTAAGACAACAGATAATATTATTGTAGCAAGGCCTATAAAAAATGGAGTAATATCTGAGTATTTTCTTGCTGAACGTATGATTAAAGCTTTCGTTAAGAATGCTCTTCGTAAACGTCGTATCTTAGGTAGACCAAATATTTGCGTTGCTGTTCCTCAAGGTATTACAGAAGTAGAAAGACGTGCAGTTGAGGATGCTATAGTTAAGACAGGGGCTAAGGAAGTTTTTCTTCTTGAATCTCCGATTGCTGCTGCACTAGGAAGTGGCGTGGATATTATGGAGACTAAGGGACATATGGTAGTTGATATCGGTGGCGGAACTACTGATATAGCGGTAATATCTGCTGGTGATATTTCCTATGGAGTATCTCTAAAAGTTGGTGGCGATGATTTTACAGAGGCGCTTGCTCGATATGTTAGAAGAAAATATAGCATTGAAATGGGTGAACAGTCTGCAGAAGATGCTAAGATAGAGATTGCTAGTGTATCTTATAGATCTGTCGATAGTTCTTATGAGATAAAAGGTAAGAATATGGTTAATGGACTTCCTGTAAGACTTGACCTAGGGGCGAATGAGACAGTTGAAGCTCTTTCAGAAGTTACTTCCCAGATAATTGATGGTATCATTCAGGTTCTTGAAAAAGCTGAACCAGAAATAGTTGCTGATGTTGGTAAAGAAGGAATACTCCTTTCTGGTGGCGGAAGCCTGATATATGGCATGGACAGATTGATATCTGATAAAGCCGGAATAAGAACAGTTCTTTCGGATGAACCAGAGAATGTTGTTGCTGCTGGGGCGGGAATGGCTGGAGAATATATTATGGTTCAAGATGAGGATAGTAAGAAATAATATAACTATATACTATATGATATAACTATATATATAAAATGTGAGATGGACGGTAATGTTTGAAATTTACCGTCCATTTTTATGTTAACCTTTGTGACTTTTGACGGAAAAAGTAGACTTTTTCTAAAAAATTTATCTGTACCATATTGCAAAATAACGAATCTAACTTATTGCGGTTAAAGAGTGTTTATGCTATTATTTAAAAGCATCATTAGAGTTAGAATAGTTTAACACATTAACGATATAGAGATGTTAGCTTATTTTTAACTAACGCTTTAACACGGTAATGTGTTCAAGTATAAATAAAATTAATATATGGAGGAATTATCTATGTCAAAGAAAGTCGTACTCGCTGGCGCATGCCGTACAGCAATCGGAACAATGGGTGGATCACTTAGCAACACTCCTGCAGCAGAGCTTGGTTCAATTGTAATCAAAGAAGCTCTTAATCGTGCAGGCGTTTCAGCTGATCAGGTTGAACATGTATATATGGGTTGCGTAATCCAGGCCGGTCAGGGTCAGAATGTTGCACGTCAGGCATCAATCAAAGCAGGACTTCCTGTTGAGACTCCAGCAGTTACAATCAACGTGGTTTGTGGATCTGGTCTTAATGCTGTAAATATGGCTGCTCAGATGATTCAGGCTGGTGATGCTGATATCGTTGTTGCAGGTGGTATGGAGAATATGTCTATGGCTCCATTTGCACTTCCAAATGGTCGCTTCGGTTATAGAATGACATGGCCATCAGCTAGCCAGGGTGCACTTGTTGATACAATGGTTAAGGATGCTCTTTGGGATGCATTCAATGATTACCATATGATTAAGACTGCTGATAATGTTGCTGAGCAGTGGGGACTAACTAGAGAAGAACTTGATGAGTTTGCTGCTAATTCTCAGCAGAAGTGCGAGAAGGCTATGGCTGAAGGTGCTTTTAAGAGAGAGATAGTTCCTGTAGAGATAAAGAAGAAGAAGGAGACAGTTCTTTTCGATACTGACGAGAACCCACGTGCTGGTATCACAGCAGAAGGTCTTGCAAAGATGAGAGCTATCAATCCTGGTGGATATGTCACAGCTGGTAACGCTTCAGGTATCAATGACGGTGCTGCTGCAATCGTTGTTATGTCAGAAGAAAAAGCTAAGGAACTTGGTGTTAAGCCTATGGCTACTTTCGTAGCTGGTGCACTTGCAGGTGTTGCTCCTGAAATCATGGGTGTTGGACCTGTAGCTGCTACTAAGAAGGTTATGGCTAAGGCTGGATATAAGATTGAAGACTTTGATGTAATCGAGGCAAATGAAGCATTTGCTGCTCAGTCAGTTGCAGTTGGTAAGGATCTTGGTATTGATGTAGAGAAGCAGCTTAACCCACGTGGTGGTGCTATCGCTCTTGGTCACCCAGTTGGTGCATCAGGATGTCGTATCCTTGTAACACTTCTTCATGAGATGGAAGATATGGACCTTAAGAAGGGTCTTGCAACTCTGTGCATCGGTGGTGGAATGGGTTGTGCTACAATCGTTGAGCGTGACTAATATAGATTAATATTCATTTTATCAGCTAAAGGCCTGGCTGATTTGGATTTTCGCCAGGCAAGCTGATATAAATGAAGATATAAAGATATATAGGAGAAATACTATGGCAGAATTCGTAACATACGAGCGGGACGGCTTCGTTGGCGTTATCACTATCAACCGCCCACAGGCTCTCAACGCTCTTAATTCACAGGTTTTAGAGGACCTCGAGGAAACATTTAAGGCTGTTGACCTTGATACAACTCGCGCACTTATTCTTACAGGTGCTGGAGAGAAGTCATTTGTAGCTGGAGCTGATATCGGAGAAATGTCATCACTCACAAAAGCAGAAGGCGAAGCTTTTGGTAAGAAGGGAAATGATATCTTTAGAATGATTGAGACATTCCCTATTCCAGTAATTGCAGCTGTAAATGGTTTTGCTCTTGGTGGTGGTTGTGAGATTGCCATGAGCTGTGATATCAGAATATGTTCTGACAATGCTATCTTTGGACAGCCAGAAGTTGGACTTGGTATTACACCAGGTTTCGGTGGTACACAGAGACTTGCAAGAATTATTGGTGTTGGTATGGCTAAGCAGCTTATTTACACAGCTCGTAATATTAAGGCTGAGCAGGCTAAGGCTATTGGACTTGTAAATGATGTATATTCACAGGAAGAATTACTTGAGCAGGCTAAGAAGCTTGCAAGTATCATTTCTGCAAATGCACCAATTGCAGTTCGTAACTGTAAGAAGGCTATCAACGATGGACTTGATGCTTCTATGGATGATGCTATTGTTATAGAAGAAAAGCTTTTCGGTGATTGTTTCGAAACAGAAGATCAGAAGGCTGCTATGGCAAACTTCCTTGAGAAGGATAAAGAGAAGAAACTTAAAGTAGTACCATTTGTAAATAAATAATCAGGAGGAACCGATATGAAAGTTGGCGTAATTGGCGCAGGAACTATGGGACAGGGCATTGCTAAGGCATTTGCTCAGGTTGATGGATATGAGGTTGCACTTTGCGATATCAAGGCAGAGTGGGCTGAAGGTGGTAAGGATAAGATAGCTAAGGGCTATGCTAGACTTGTTGCTAAGGAAAAGATGACACAGGAGCAGGTTGATGGAATCCTTGCTAAGATCACTCCAGGACTTAAGGAAGATATTTGTGCAGATTGCGATCTTATCGTAGAAGCTGCTTTTGAGAATATGGAAGTTAAGAAGACAACATTTGCTGAGCTTGATAAGATTTGTAAGCCAGAGTGTATCTTCGCTTCAAATACATCATCACTTTCAATCACTGAGATTGGAAATGGTCTTACAAGACCAATGATCGGTATGCATTTCTTCAACCCAGCTGATAGAATGAAGCTTGTTGAAGTAATCGCTGGTGTTAATACACCTGATGATACAGTTAAGAAGATTGTTGAGATATCTGAAGCAATCGGTAAGACACCTGTACAGGTAAATGAAGCTGCTGGTTTCGTAGTTAATAGAATTCTTATTCCTATGATCAATGAAGCTGCATTTATCAAGATGGAAGGTGTATCTGATATAGCTGGTATCGATGCAGCTATGAAGCTTGGTGCTAATCACCCAATGGGACCACTTGAACTTGGTGATTTCGTTGGTCTTGATATCTGCCTTGCTATTATGGATGTACTTTATGCTGAGACAGGTGACAGCAAGTATCGTGCTTGTCCACTTCTTCGTAAGATGGTTCGTGGCGGTAACCTTGGTGTTAAGTCTGGTAAGGGATTCTATCAGTATAACGAAGACCGTACAAAGACACCTGTAGACGCACTGTAATAAAACCGGCGAGGACTGTCCTCGCTGGCTGATGATATAAACAAAATCATGGAGGAAAAATCATGGATTTCACACTTGATAAGAAGCATGAGATGGCTCGTGAACTTTTCAAAGAGTTCGCTGAAAAAGAAGTAAAGCCACTTGCTATGGAAATCGACGAAGAACATAGATTTCCAAGTGAAACGGTTGAGAAGATGGCTAAGGCTGGCTTCCTTGGTATCCCAGTACCAAAGGAGTATGGTGGTCAGGGCTGTGATGTTCTCACTTATATTATGGCAGTAGAGGAGATGGCTAAGGTATGTGCTACTACCTCAGTTATTCTTTCAGCTCATACTTCACTTTGTATCGATCCGATACTTACATATGGAACACCTGAGCAGAAGGAAAAGTATGTTGCAGATCTTGCTTCAGGAAAGAAACTTGGTGCATTTGCTCTTACAGAGCCAGGTGCAGGTACTGATGCTCAGATGCAGCAGACAAAGGCTGTACTTGATGGAGAAGAGTGGGTTCTTAATGGATCTAAGTGCTTCATTACAAATGGTAAGGTAGCTGATGTTTACATTGTAATCGCTGTTACAGGTATCATTGAGAAGCGTGGACGTAAGATGAAGGAAATTTCTGCATTTATCGTCGACAAGGATACACCAGGATTTACATTTGGTACAAAAGAAAACAAGATGGGAATCTGTGGTTCTTCAACATATGAGCTTATTTTCCAGGATGCTCGTATTCCTAAGTCAGCACTTCTTGGTGCTCAGGGTAAGGGCTTTGGAATCGCTATGCATACTCTTGATGGTGGTCGTATCGGTATCGCTGCTCAGGCACTTGGTATCGCAGAGGGAGCACTTGAGAGAACAATTGCTTATACTAAGGAAAGAAAGCAGTTTGGTCGTTCAATCTCTGCTTTCCAGAATACTCAGTTCCAGATTGCTGATATGGCAACTAAGGTTGAGGCTGCTAAGATGCTTGTATATAAGGCGGCTATGAAGAAGCAGGAGTTTGCTGAGGGCGCTAAGGTTTCATATAGTGTTGAAGCAGCTATGGCTAAACTTTATGCGGCAGAGACAGCTATGGAAGTAACTACTAAGGCTGTTCAGCTTCACGGTGGATACGGTTATATCAAGGAGTACGAGATTGAGCGTATGATGCGTGATGCAAAGATTACAGAGATTTATGAGGGAACCAGCGAAGTTCAGCGTATGGTTATCTCAGGAAATATATTAGCGTAAGGAGGGTACAGGTGTGAAGATAGTTGTTTGTGTAAAACAGGTACCTGATACTAAGGCAGGAGTTAAGTTCAAGCCAGATGGTACTCTCGATAGAAATGCTATGGCATCTATAATGAATCCAGATGATAAGGCAGGTCTTGAAGCTGCTCTTCGTATCAAGGACGATATGGGTGCTGATAATGTTGAAATTACTGTTGTAACTATGGGTCTTCCAAAGGCTGAGGATGTTCTTCGTGAAGCTCTTGCTATGGGCGCTGACAAGGCTGTACTTGTTACAGATAGAAGACTTGGTGGTGCTGATACTTGGGCTACTTCTCAGACAATTGCAGCTGCAATCAGAAAGCTTGAATATGACCTTATCATTACTGGTCGTCAGGCTATCGATGGTGATACAGCTCAGGTTGGTCCTCAGATTTCAGAACATCTTGATCTGCCTCTTATCTCTTATGCTGAAGAGCTTAAGATTGAGGGTGATTCAGTTGTTGTTAAGAGACAGTATGATGACAGACATCATATCCTTAAGGCTAAGATGCCATGTCTTATCACAGCTCTTTCTGAGTTAAATGAGCCAAGATATATGACTCCAGGTGGAATCTTCGATGCATTTGAAGAGGAAATCACAGTGTTTGATAGAGATGCTCTTGATACACTTGAAGATTGTAACATGGGACTTAAGGGTTCTCCTACACAGATTGCAAAGGCTTCCGATAAGGTAGCTAAGGGCGCTGGTGAAAAGGTTGCACCTGAGACTGCAAGTGAAGCAGCAGATTATATTCTTGCTAAGCTTGCTGAGAAGTTTGTAATTTAAGGAGGTCCAAAAATGTCTTTAGAAGAATATAAGGGCGTGTATGTCTTCGCTCAGCAGATCGATAATCACATCACTGAGATTACATACGAGCTTATGGGAAAAGCTATAGAGCTTGCAAAGGACCTTGATACTGAGGTTGTTGCAGTACTCTGTGGTTCAGATATTAAGAATAAGGTATTCCATCTTAAGGAGCATGGAGCAGATAAGGTTATCCTTATTGATGATCCAGAGCTTAAGGAGTACAGAACAGAGCCATATGCACATGCTCTGTCAGAAGTAATTAACAAATTTAAGCCAGATGTATTCCTGATCGGTGCTACAGCAATCGGTCGTGACCTTGCACCTCGAGTATGTGCAAGAGTTCATACAGGACTTACAGCTGACTGTACATCACTTGAGATCGGTGACTTCCCACTTAATCCTATTCCAGGTAAGGAAGATCAGCAGAAGCATAATCAGCTTCTTATGACAAGACCTGCATTTGGTGGTAATACTATCGCTACAATCGCTTGTCCAGATTTCAGACCTCAGATGGCAACAGTTAGACCTGGTGTTATGAAGAGAAGTCCTAAGGAAGTTGGAAGAGAGTGTGAAGTTGTAGAATTCAATCCTGGATTTACTCCAGATAACAAGTATGTAGATATTCTTGATATCATCAAGTCTGTTCAGTCTTCAGTGGATATACAGAAGGCTAAGATACTTGTTGCAGGTGGTAGAGGTGTTGGTTCTGCTGAGAACTTCAAGATTCTTCAAGATCTTGCTGATGCTCTTGGCGGTGAGATAGCTTGCTCTCGTGCAGTTGTTGATAATGGATGGCTTTCGAAGGATCATCAGGTTGGTCAGACGGGTAAGACTGTACGTCCACTTGTTTATTTTGCAATCGGTATCTCTGGTGCTATTCAGCATACAGCAGGTATGGAAGAGTCTGAAATCATCATAGCAATAAATAAAGATGAGTCTGCACCTATCTTCGATGTAGCTGATTATGGAATCGTTGGTGATCTTAACAAGATCGTTCCACTTCTTACAGAAGGAATTAAGGCACGCAAAGAAGAGAACGCAGAGGAAGACTAAAGAGTAATATATTCATTGATATATATGCAAAAAAACCAGAAAAGTCATTTTCTGGTTTTTTTGTTAGTTATTTAAAAATCTTTTAAAAGAGTATTTGTTGTATTATAATTAAGAAGCTATATTTACTATTTGGTTTATATTGTAAAGATAGTAGATTCATTTTATAGAAATGATATGACAGGAGGGCAAAATGGATCCAAGAAGTAGTAATAGACAGAAAACTACAACTGGTAATTCCAAAGGTGTACATCGTCGAGGTGAAGGACTAGGTACAGGACCTGTTGGAAGACAAGATACTTATCAGGGTAGGACTGGTTCTGGAGGAGGTAATCGAGCTGCTAAAATTGGTGGCGGCTCAGGAACTCTTATTATCATAATTATCATTGTTATAATGATGCTTAGAGGTGGAGGCGGTTCTGGACTTGGTAGTACTGGTTCAGATTCAAGCGGACTTGGCTCTGGAATGACTGATTATACATCTACAAGTACAAGTAATGTTGGTACAGGAGCAAGTACAACTAGTTTTGGGGATGTTGGAAGTCTTTTTGGTGGATTTGCTGGTGGTTCTACATCTACTGGATGGCAAAATGGACTTAATAATACTGGAAAGCTTAACACTGATGTAGCGGCAGGTTCAAGAGATAAATATACAACAATTCTTGGTAATGGACAGGATACAGTAACCGTAATGGTGTTTATGTGCGGTACTGATCTTGAGTCTCGTTCTGGTATGGCTACAAATGACCTTGGTGAGATGGCTAAGGCAAATATTCCGGATAATCTTAATATTATTGTTTATACAGGTGGTTGTAACGGTTGGAAGACTTCAGGTATAAGTAGTAGTGTTAATCAGATATATAGAGTTCGTAGCGGAAAGATGGAACTTCTGGTGGATGATGATGGCGACAGAGCTATGACTGATCCTAATACACTTGTTCGTTTCATCAATTATTGTACAGAGAATTATCCTGCTAATAGACAGGCTCTTATATTCTGGGATCATGGCGGTGGCTCGATTACTGGTTATGGATATGATGAGAAGCATAAGAATGCAGGTTCAATGGATTTATCTGAGATAAATCAGGCTCTTAAATCTACTGGACAGAAGTTCGACTGGATAGGATTTGATGCATGTCTTATGGCTACTCTAGAGACTGCTCAAATGTGTTCTAATTATGCTGATTATCTTATTGCATCTGAGGAAACTGAGCCTGGTGTTGGCTGGTATCATACTAAATGGGTAGATGCTATAGGAGCAAATACTTCTATTCCTACTCTTGAACTTGGACAGGTTATAGTTGATAGCTTTGTGGAAGAGTGTAATCGAGTATGCGGCGGACAGAAAACAACTTTATCTGTTATAGATCTTGCAGAGTTTTCGAATACGGTTCCAAGCAAATTAAAAGCTTTTTCAACTTCAACTACTAATCTTATAAAGAGTGAGAATTATAAAGCAGTATCTGATGCAAGAGCAGGAACAAGAGAGTTTGCTACTTCATCTAAGATTGATCAGATTGATCTTGTTAACTTTGCTAACTCTATAGGCACAGATGATGCAAAGGCTCTTTCTGAGGCTGTACTTGGAGCTGTAAAATATAATAAGACATCTCGTTCTATGACGAATGCATATGGAGTATCAATGTACTTCCCTTACAAGAAGGCTTCTAAAGTTGGTACTGTTGCAGCTATTAACAATGATATCGGTGTTGATAGTGAATATAATAAATGTATGCAGGCTTTTGCAGGACTTGAGACTACTGGTCAAGTAGCAGCAGGTGGCCAAGGTTCAGCATTTGGCTCACTTATGGGTCTTGCTGGTACAGGAACTTCATCAGGTACAACATCGGGTGGAGATGCCATCGGAGCTCTGTTAAATGCTTTTTTAGGTGGCGATAGAAGTATCGAAGGTATTGACTCAGATGATGTTCAGTTTATGAATGATTCTTCGGTATATAATGCAGATGATGCTGCAAGTTATGTTGCTGATAATCAGTTTGATCCATCGAAGCTTGTTTGGACAGATGCGGGTGATGGAACTCATGTTCTTGATATGAGTAAAGAGGACTGGGCACTTATACAGAATCTTCAGGTGAATATGTTTGTAGATGATGGTGAGGGTTATGTAGATATGGGTCTCGATAATCTATATTATTTCACTGAAGATGGAAAACTTATAGGTGAAACAGATAATACTTGGTTTGCTATTGATGGTCAGCCGGTTGCATTCTATTACGAAGATACTACCGAAACAGATGATGGTGATTCTATAGTTCAGGCTAGAGTTCCTGCATTTGTTGATGGAGTTAAATGTAATCTTATCATTATCTTTGATAGTGAACATCCTGATGGATATATAGCTGGCGCAAGGTATGATTACTCAGAAGAAGAAGCTTCTTTTGGTACAGATGATACAGGTGCTTCTGCAGGTTCTTCACTTATGCCTGTTGCAAAGGGAGTAACCGAGATAAAGAATGGTGCAAAGATTGATTTTGTATGCGATTACTATGATTATGATGGTAATTATCAAGATAGTTACTATCTTGGAGAACAGATAACATATAAGGATGATCTTGTACTTAGCTATGAAAATGTTGGAGCTAATAGTAAAGTATCATATCTTCTTACAGATATTTACAACAGTGAATATTGGACACCATCGATTGATCAATAATTAATTTTCTTATGACACTTCTTGGAAAAGTCCGAGAAGTGTCATTTTAATTTACCTTAAAAATATTATGTATACTAAAATGAGAATTCTTGTTGACATAAATCAAAAAAGTTACATATTTGGTGTATTTTTTAAAAATAAATGGAGAAAAATAATAGATATTGTGTTATAGTATTCGCAACTGGGCATTTTTCCGAGTGCTATCTTGTGATGCAATAAGAAAAATCCCGGGGTCTATATTTGGAGGAGACAAAGATGTCACAAAGAACAGATATTCATAAGGTTCTGATTATAGGTTCTGGTCCTATTATCATTGGACAGGCTTGTGAGTTTGACTATTCAGGAACTCAGGCTTGTAAGGCTCTAAGGAATCTTGGTTATGAGATAGTATTGGTTAATTCTAACCCTGCAACTATTATGACCGATCCAGAGATGGCAGATGTTACTTATATCGAGCCATTAAATGTTAAACGTCTCGAGGCTATTATAGCAAAGGAACGTCCAGATGCACTTCTTCCTAACTTAGGTGGACAGTCAGGACTTAACCTATGTTCTGAGCTTGCTGAGGCAGGTGTGTTAGATAAATATGATGTTAAGGTAATAGGTGTCCAAGTTGATGCTATCGAGCGTGGAGAGGACCGAATAGAGTTTAAGAATACTATGAACTCACTCGGAATCGAAGTCGCTAGATCAGAAGTTGCTTATTCAGTTGATGAAGCACTTTCTATAGCTGATGAACTTGGATATCCTGTTGTTTTGAGACCTGCATACACCATGGGTGGTGCCGGCGGCGGTCTCGTATATAATAAAGAAGAACTTCAGACTGTATGCGCAAGAGGTCTTAAGGCTTCTCTTGTAGGACAGGTTCTTGTAGAAGAGTGCGTTAGCGGATGGGAAGAGCTTGAGCTCGAGGTTGTTCGTGATAAAGATGGTAATATGATTACTGTATGCTTTATCGAGAATATTGATCCTATGGGAGTTCATACAGGAGATAGTTTCTGCTCAGCTCCTATGCTTACTATTTCAGATGAAGTTCAGAAGAAGCTTCAGCAGCAGGCTTATGCAATCGTTGATGCTATTCAGGTTATTGGTGGTTGTAACTGCCAGTTCGCACATGATCCTGTATCAGATAGAATTATCGTTATCGAGATTAATCCTCGTACATCTAGATCTTCAGCGCTTGCTTCAAAGGCTACAGGTTTCCCTATAGCTCTTGTATCTGCAATGCTTGCTTCAGGTCTTACACTTAATGAGATTCCTTGCGGAAAGTATGGTACTCTCGATAAATATGTACCAGATGGAGATTATGTTGTTATCAAGTTTGCTCGTTGGGCATTTGAGAAGTTCAAGGGCGTAGAAGATAAGCTTGGTACACAGATGAGAGCTGTTGGCGAAGTAATGTCTATAGGTAAGAATTATAAAGAGGCATTCCAGAAGGCTATTCGTTCACTTGAGAAGGGGCGTTATGGCCTTGGTCATGTTAAGAACTTCAATGATATGACTAAGGAACAGCTTCTTCAGGCTCTTATTACTCCTTCAAGTGAGAGACATTTCCAGATGTATGAAGCACTTCGTAAGGGTGCGACTGTTGAAGAGATTCATGAGATTACAAAGGTTAAGCATTATTTCATCGAGCAGATGAAGGAACTTGTTGAAGAAGAAGAAGCTCTTGTTAAGAACTTCTCAGGAAAGGTTCCTACAGATGAGGCTCTTACAAATGCTAAAAAGGACGGTTTCTCAGATAAGTATCTCAGCGAGATTCTTTCTGTTCCAGAAGAAGATATAAGAAATAAGAGAGAAGCTATTGGCGTGGTAGAGTCTTGGCAGGGTGTACATGTTAGTGGTACACAGGACGCTGCTTACTATTATTCAACTTACTGTGATGTTGATAAGAATGTAGTTAAGAATGATAAGCCTAAGGTTATGATTCTTGGTGGTGGTCCTAACAGAATTGGTCAGGGTATTGAGTTTGATTACTGCTGTGTACATGCAGCTAAGTCGCTTAAGAAGCTTGGATTTGAAACTATCATCGTTAACTGTAACCCTGAGACAGTTTCAACTGACTATGATACATCTGATAAGTTATACTTTGAACCACTTACACTTGAGGACGTTCTTTCTATATACAAGAAAGAGAAGCCGGTTGGTGTTATAGCTCAGTTTGGTGGTCAGACTCCACTTAATCTCGCTAGTGATCTTCAGAAGAATGGCGTTAAGATTCTTGGTACTAGTCCTGAGGTCATTGATCTTGCTGAGGATAGAGATCAGTTTAGAGCTATGATGGATAAGCTTGGTATTCCTATGCCTGAAGCTGGTATGGCTACAACGGTTGATGAGGCTATAGAAATCGCTAACAAGATTGGTTATCCTGTAATGGTTCGTCCTTCATACGTTCTTGGTGGACGTGGTATGGAAGTTGTATATGATGATGAGAGTATGTCTGGATATATGGCTGCAGCAGTTGGTGTTACTCCAGATAGACCTATTCTTATTGATAGATTCCTTCATCATGCTATGGAATGTGAAGCAGATGCTATATCAGATGGTACACATGCATATGTTCCAGCTGTTATGGAGCATATAGAGCTTGCCGGAGTTCACTCAGGTGACTCTGCTTGTATCATTCCATCAAAGCATATCTCTGAAGAAAACCTTGCGACAATCAAGGATTATACTCGTAAGATAGCAGAAGAAATGCATGTTGTTGGACTTATGAATATGCAGTATGCGATTGAAGATGGTGTAGTATATGTTCTTGAAGCTAATCCAAGAGCATCACGTACTGTTCCTCTTGTATCTAAGGTATGTGGTATCCGTATGGTTCCACTTGCTACAGATATTATCACTGGAGAACTTACTGGAAGACCTTCACCAGTTCCAGATCTTAAGGAGAGAGAGATTCCTTATTATGGTGTTAAGGAAGCTGTATTCCCATTCAATATGTTCCCAGAAGTTGATCCTATACTTGGGCCAGAGATGAGATCTACAGGTGAGGTTCTTGGTATATCTCAGTCAGCTGGTGGGGCTTATTTCAAAGCGCAGGAAGCAGCAAAGGCAGAGATTCCATTAGAGGGAACTGTTCTTATTTCACTTAATAGGACAGAAAGACCTGAGGGACCTGAGGTTGCTAGAATTCTTCATGATAATGGATTTAAGATCCTTGCAACTGGAAATACATATGAGACAATAGTTGCTGCGGGTATTCCTGCTGAGAAGGTAAAGAAGATGTATGAGGGCAGACCTAACATTCTTGACCATATCAGTAATGGTGATATTCAGCTTATCATCAATTCGCCTTCTGGAAAAGAATCTGTTCATGACGATGCTTATATCAGAAAAGCTGCTATCAAGTATAAGGTTCCTTATATTACAACAATCGCTGCTGGTCATGCAGCTGCTGAAGGTATTGACCATATGAAGAAGAGACATCTTGGAAATATTCATTCTCTTCAGGAGTGGCATACATCGATTAAGGAAAAATAATATACTCTATTGGAGGTAAAATCTTTGGAGTTAACAGATAAATCTATATTTCAAAATGGTATAAAGAGAGTAATCATTTCCGAAGAAGAACTCCAGGAGAAAATTGCTGAGTGCGGAAAGTATCTTAGTACAGAATATGAAGGTAAACCGCTTTTACTTGTTAGTATTCTTAAAGGGGCATTTATGTTTCTTTCGGATCTTAACAAGAATATGACAATTCCGTGTGAGATGGGATTTATGGCTTGCAAGAGTTACTTTGACAGTACTGATTCAAGTGGCGATGTCAAGATTGTATATGATCTTGCTCAGGACATCAGCCGTTATCATGTTGTAATAGTCGAAGATATAATAGATACTGGTCGTACACTTAGCAAAGTTGTAGATATATTAAAACAACGTGATCCGTTATCGCTTAAGATCGTTACTCTTCTTGATAAACCGGAAAGAAGAGTTGTGGGTATAAAAGCAGATTATTCACTGTTTACTATCCCGGATTACTTTGTTATAGGTTATGGACTTGATTACGGTGAGTATTACCGTAATCTTCCATATATTGCTGAATATAATGTAGAAGGATAGTTTTTTAGATTATGATAGGTATTATTGGAGCAATGGATAAAGAGGTCGATGACCTCAAGGCTATTATGAGTGGTATCGGAGATGCTAAGAAGCCTTCTGTTGAGGAACATGCAGGTATGCAGTTTTGGACAGGAACACTTTCTGGACATGAGGTTGTATTAGTAAGATCTGGTATTGGTAAGGTAAATGCAGCAATTGCTGCGGAGGTTTTAGCGGCCATCTATAAGGTTAGGGCTATTATAAATACTGGAATTGCTGGAAGTCTTAATGCCAATATAGATATCGGTGATATAGTTCTATCAACAGATGCATTAGAGCATGACATGAATGTTAAAGGACTAGGCTATGATAGAGGCGTTATTCCTGATCAGTCCGACAGTATCTATAAAGCTGATGATGGACTTAGAAGTATAGCAAAGTCTGTATGCAAAAAGTCTTGTCCTGATGTAAAGGTTTTTGAAGGACGCGTTGTGTCTGGAGATATCTTTGTTTCAGAGAAGGCTATGAAAGATAAGATGATCAAGGACTTCGGTGGAATGTGTACAGAGATGGAGGGGGCAGCCATTGCTCATACAGCCTGGCTGAATAATATTCCATTTCTTATCATTCGTTCTATCTCGGATAAGGCTGATGATAGTGCTGAGATGGATTATCCTTCCTTCCAGAAGATAGCTATTGATAATTCGGTTAAGATTATTACTGAAATGATGGCTAAGCTTAGTTAAGTATTGTATGAAAAGGAGATTTACGTTATGGATTTAATACCAAGTTTCTCGGTTGACCATACTCAGATTATTCCTGGTATTTTTGAAAGCAGGGTTGATATAGTTGGTGAAGAGTATGTTACAACATTTGATATTCGTATAAAGAAACCTAATTCAGAACCAGCTATAGGACAGGCAGCTATGCATACTATGGAACATGTTATAGCTACATATCTTAGAAATGATGTTGAATGGAAAGATAAGCTTATATATTGGGGACCAATGGGTTGCCTTACTGGATTTTATATAATTGTTAAGGGGCGTCCAGCTGCTTCGGATATGTATCCTATAATGCTTGCAGCATTTAAGAATATGAGAGATTTTGAAGGTGAGGTTCCTGGAGCTACTGCAGTAAACTGTGGCAATTATTTAATGCATGATCTTCCTATGGCTAAGTGGGAAGCTAACAAATATGTTGAATATCTTGAGAAAAATGCTAACAATAATTTGATCTTTGAATATCCTAAGACAGAGAGATTAACTCTGGATGATGGAAACAATTTCTTCGATTCATAAATCATTAGTGAATAAGTACAAAAATAATAGAGAAATATTGGAGTTGATGGTAGTTCACGCCATTGACTCCATTTTTAATGTGTGCTATAATTTCGTGGTTAGCGCCCTTTAGTAGTTTAAACTACTAGTTTATTGCAGCGCTTCTAAAAAAATGATATAAAGACCAGTGGGTCATAAGGAGGAAAATAAATCATGAGTTTAACCTATGAAAAGTTAGAAGGAAACATGGCAGAACTGACAATTACAGTTCCTGCAGAGGATTTTAAGAAGGCCTGCGTAGATGTGTATAATAGGCAGAAGAATAAGTTCCAGCTTGACGGATTCCGTAAGGGTCATGTACCTATGCAGTTCATTGAGAAGGCATATGGTCCAGCTGTATTCTTCGAGGACGCTGCAAATGATCTTATTAATAAGACATATTTTGAAGAGATTAAGGATATTGATCTTGATATAGTTTCTAATCCTAAGATTTCACTTAACCAGATTGAAAAGGGTAAGGATTTTATTTATAAGGCTAAGGTTGCTACAAAGCCACCAGTAGAGCTTGGAGATCTTAAGAAGATTAAGATTGAAAAGGTAGATTCTGAAGTAACTGATGAGGATATTGAGAAGGAAATCGAGTCAAAGCTTAAGGCTAACTCAACAAAGCAGGACGTTACAGACAGAGCTGCACAGGAGAAAGATGAAGCTACAATCAACTTTGAAGGATTTGTTGATGGAGTAGCATTTGAAGGTGGAAAGGGCGAGAAGTATCCACTCGTTCTTGGTTCAGGTTCATTTATTCCTGGATTTGAAGATCAGATTATCGGTAAGAATGTTGGGGATAGCTTCGATGTAAATGTTACATTCCCAGAGAATTATCAAGCAGAGGATCTTGCTGGTAAGGAAGCTGTATTTAAGTGTGAACTTCTTGGTCTTAAGGAGACAGTTCTTCCAACACTTGATGATGAGTATATTTCAGATACAACTGATTTTGAGACAGTTGATGAGTGGAAGGCTGATATTAAAAAGCAGGTAACTGAGCGTAAGGAGCAGTCAGCTCAGAGAGAAAGAGAGTCAAAGGCTATAGATGCACTTGTAGAGATGTCTAAGGTTGAGCTTCCTGAGCCAATGATCGTATATCAGCAGGAGAAGATGATCGATAACTTTGGTCAGCAGCTTATGTATCAGGGAATGAACCTTGAGCAGTATCTCAACATGACAGGTCAGACTCGTGATGATATGAGAGATCAGGTTCGTCCAGAAGCTGAAAAGCAGATTAAGAGAAGCCTTGTTATTGAGGCTGTAGCTGAGGCTCAGAATATTGAAGTATCTGAAGAAGATACAGCTGCTGAGATTGAAAAGATGGCTAAGCAGTATCAGATGGAAGTAGATAAGATTAAGGAGATTATGGGCGAGGAGCAGATGGAAAGCCTTAAGATGGATATCAAGATGCAGAAGGCTGCTGAATATATTGCTTCTCAGGCAAAAGAGAAATAATTGTTTGTAGGAGGATATGATTTATGGCATTAGTACCTACAGTCATTGAGACAACAAATAGAGGCGAGAGAGCCTATGATATCTATTCAAGACTCCTCAAGGAAAGAATCATTTTCCTTGGCGACGAGGTAAATGATGTAACAGCTAGTCTTGTTGTTGCACAGCTTCTTTTCCTTGAGTCAGAGGATTCTAATAAGGATATTAATTTATATATCAATAGCCCAGGTGGTTCTGTAACTGCTGGTATGGCTATCTACGATACAATGAATTATATTAAGTGTGATGTATCAACTATCTGTGTTGGTATGGCTGCATCTATGGGCGCTTTTCTTCTTTCAGGTGGTGCAAAGGGTAAGAGATATGCTCTTCCTAATGCGGAGATTATGATTCATCAGCCACTTGGTGGAACACAGGGACAGGCTACAGATATGGAGATTGAAGTAGAGCATATGCTCAGAATTAAGAAGAATCTTATATCTATTATGGCTGAGAATGCAGGTAAGGATTATGAAACTGTACTTGCTGACTGTGAAAGAAATAATTGGATGACAGCTAAAGAAGCTCTTGAATACGGGCTTATTGATAATGTTGTCGAGAATAGAAAATAATTTGATACTAAATGATATTTTATTTGGATAGGTAGATAAGTAATGGCTAATCGTAAAGATGAGAAACTTAGATGCTCCTTCTGTAATAAAACACAGGATCAGGTAAGAAAACTTATAGCTGGTCCTGATGTATATATATGTGATGAATGCGTAGGAATCTGTGCAGATATTATAGAGGATGAGCTTAAGAATATGACTGAGGAAGATGGTGAATTAACACTTCCAAAGCCAAAAGAGATAAAAGCGTTCCTTGATGAGTATGTTATAGGTCAGGAGTCAGCTAAAAAAGCGCTTTCTGTTGCTGTATATAATCATTATAAGAGAGTTATGGCGGGAAAGAATTTTGATGTTGAGCTTCAGAAGAGTAATATACTCATGATTGGACCAACAGGTTCAGGAAAGACTTATCTCGCTCAGACACTTGCTAAGATGCTTAATGTTCCATTTGCTATAGCAGATGCAACTACTCTTACTGAAGCAGGATATGTTGGTGAGGATGTTGAGAATATTTTGCTTAAGCTTATTCAGGCAGCTGATTATGATATAGATAGAGCTGAGCGTGGTATCGTATATATTGATGAGATAGATAAGATATCAAAGAAGTCAGAAAATGTTTCTATTACTAGAGATGTTTCTGGTGAAGGCGTACAGCAGGCTCTTCTTAAAATCGTTGAGGGTACTGTAGCTTCAGTTCCGCCACAGGGTGGTCGTAAGCATCCTCAGCAGGAGTTTATTGAGATTGATACATCAAATATTCTCTTCATTTGTGGAGGCGCATTTGATGGTCTTGATAAAGTTATTGAGAATAGAGTTGGAAAGAAATCTATAGGATTTAATGCAGATATTCAGAAAGATAAGTCAATCGTTGATTCTGATCTGTTACGTAAGGTTCAACCTCAGGATCTTGTTAAGTTTGGTATCATTCCTGAGTTTGTTGGACGTGTACCAGTTGTTGTAACTCTTGATCAGTTAGATGAAGAGGCTCTTGTCAGCATTTTAACTGAACCTAAGTCATCTATCGTAAAGCAGTATAAGAAGCTCTTTGAGTTTGATAATGTTGAGCTTGAGTTTGATGAGGATGCACTTAGAGAAGTAGCTAAGGAAGCTATGGAAAGATCAACAGGAGCAAGAGGACTTAGAGCTATACTTGAGCATTCCATGATGGATGTTATGTATGAGATACCTTCAAATGAAGAAATCAAGAAGGTGACTATTACTAAGGAAACTATTACTGAGGGTGCTTCACCCGTTACAGAATAAAAGTTATGAAGATTAAAACATCAGAACTTAGTGGGGTTTATGGCCCTACATCTAAATTTCCAACCGAGACACTTCCAGAGATAGCATTTGCTGGAAGATCTAATGTTGGAAAATCATCTCTAATTAATTCTTTGCTTAATCGTAAAAATCTTGCTAGGACTTCTTCAAGTCCCGGCAAGACAGTAACGATTAACTTCTATAATGTAAATGAGGAATTCCTCCTCGTTGATTTACCGGGATATGGATACGCTAAAACTTCCCTGGCTGAGAGAGCTAAATGGGGGAAAATGATAGAAAAGTACCTTGGGACTAGAGATAGTCTGAAGGCTCTAGTTTTATTGATTGATATAAGACATGCTCCTACGAAGGATGATGTCATGATGTTTAATTGGGTCGTAGAAAATGGTCTAACACCTATTATTGTTGCGACAAAGCTTGATAAAATTAAGAGAAGTCAGAAGGATAAACAACTGAAGCTTCTTAGAGATACGCTTGGAATCAAGAATGACATAAAAATAGTCCCTTACTCCAGTGAGACGAAGCAGGGACGTGAAGAGTTACTTGATATTCTTTCTTTATTCCTTTGACCATAATTCATTTACTAGATATTGATACACGTCAGTACTCTTTGTTCGCCAGTTATCACATATCGATCTGGCCATATCTTTTGTAGGTACGTTAATTCTTATATCAAGAAGTGTTTCTCTACGTTCTTTTATTGCACATTTAACTGTATATTCGCTGTGTTCGTTGTATACAAAGTCTGCGATAATTTCTGATTCATTTTTGAGATTGATTTTTTCTTCCTTGAAATATTCTCTGATTTCTTGTTTAATATTGTTAGAGATTCTATTTTCAAAGTAGAAGAGTGCTTCTTCACCAAGATTTGTTATCTTATAGTGCTTTGTGTTACGGATAGTACTTACTGAGATAAACTCTTTATCAATTAGTTCGCTGATTGATTCGTGAATGTTAAATAGATTAGTATATCCCTTATCTTGAATGAAATTAGTTATCTGTGCGTTTGTTAATGTATATTCATCTATTCTATCAAGCATATATAAAATTATAAGTTTATATAGCATTAGATTTTGGTTTTCCATTGATTTACTCCACGTTTAGAAGGTTGAATAAATAATATATTGTTATGTCGCGACTAGAGGTGTGTTTTTATAGAATAACCCTCTTGGGTAAGTTTTTCAAGAGTGAATTGTTCTGAAAGGAGAAAAAGATGAACTTCGAAAAAATGAAAGTCTCTGAACTTCGTGAATATGCAGAGTCAAAAGGTCTTAGAGGATTATCTGGACTTAAAAAGTCTGAATTACTTGATATTGTTAATAAATTAAATCAAAAAATCTCTGAGAATCAGACAGAAAAGACTGAAAAGACAGTAAAATCAGAAAAGACTGAAAAGACAGTAAAATCAGAAAAGACAGAAAAAACTGAAAAGTCTGTTAAGTCAGAAAAAAACGAGAAAAAATCTGCAGAAAAAACAACTGCAAAAAAGTCTGTAAAGAAGACAGAAAAAAAGACAGAAAAAAAGAAAGATGGTAATTCGAATAATAAAAATGATAGTAAGCCTGAAGTTAAGTCTGATAAAAAGCTAGAAAAAAAATCTGCTCAAAAGTCTTCATTGAAAGAAGATGAAGTAAAGAGTGAAACGTCTGTTTCTGATAATGAAGCAAATGTGGAAACAGAATCTAATACAAATGAAACTGTTGAAAATGAAGTTGCAGAAGGTATTCTTGAAGTTCTTACTGAAGGATATGGCTTTATTAGAAGTGACAATTATATGCCTGGTGAGAGGGACATATACGTATCGCCTTCTCAGATTAGAAGGTTTAGACTTCGTACAGGCGATATTGTAAAGGGTCCTATAAGAAGAAAACAGAATCCTAATGAGAAGTTTAGTGCACTTTTATATATTGAGTCTGTAAATGGTTATAATCCTGAACAGATTATAAAACGTATGAAATTTGAGGATATGACTCCAATATTCCCGAATGAGAGAATCCATTTAGATTACCCAGGGGCTCCTGTTTCTCTTAGGATAGTTGATCTATTCAGCCCTATAGGTAAAGGACAGAGAGGAATGATTGTTTCTCCTCCTAAAGCTGGTAAGACAACTCTTATAAAGCAGATTGCAAAGAGAATATCAAAAGCTTATCCGGATATGAATCTTCTTGTTCTTCTTATTGATGAGAGACCTGAGGAGGTTACTGATATAAAAGAATCAATAGAAGGTGAGAATGCTGAGGTTATATATTCAACATTTGATGAGCTTCCAGAACATCATAAGAGAGTATCTGAAATGGCAATAGAACGTGCTAAGAGATTGGTTGAGAGTGGACAAGATGTTGTAATACTTATAGATTCTATTACCAGATTATCAAGAGCATATAATCTAACTGTTACTACAAGTGGTAGAACTTTATCTGGCGGACTTGATCCGGCGGCACTTCATATGCCAAAGAAGTTTTTTGGCGCTGCAAGAAATATGCGTGAGGGTGGTTCGCTTACTATTCTTGCCACAGCACTTATTGATACAGGAAGCCGTCTTGATGATGTAGTATTTGAGGAATTTAAGGGAACGGGTAATATGGAGCTTGTTCTTGATAGAAATCTACAGGAAAAGAGAGTGTTCCCTGCTATTGATGTCTCTAAATCAGGTACTAGAAAAGATGATCTTCTTCTTGATGCTGATGAGAGGGAAATCCTTGATATCATTCATAGAAGATTTCATAGTCTTAAGCCTGAAGAGGTTACAGAAGATCTTCTAAAATTGTTCTCTCAAACAAGAGATAATAAGCAATTTGTTGCAGTGGCAAATAAACTGTTTCAAAAGCGTTAAGAAAATGTTATAATAAATTAGTTAAGGTGAAAATGATGATTTTTCGGAGGCGAAGCTTAAGTTGAATTTCAGCAAAGAAAACGTTAAGAAAAAGCAGAAGAAGATAAGCGCAAAGTCACAGCGTCTTGAACGTAGAGCTCTTATTGCTCTGTTTAAGGTGCTTCTTGTTGCGTTTGTTTTTGTTGTATTAGTGATGGCAGGGGCAGGCTTTGGTATGATGAAGGGAATACTTGATGATTCACCAGATATTTCAAGTATTAGTATCAAACCAAAGGGATTTAAGACAGTAATCTATGATCAGAATAATAAAGAACGAAACACACTGTCTACAGTTAATTCTAACAGAGTATATGTTTATTATGATGATATACCTGATCAGGTTGTAGATGCATTTGTTGCCATAGAGGATGAAAGATTCTGGTCTCACAATGGTATAGATATGAAGGGTATCTTCAGAGCTTTTGTTAAGGATATAATGGCTCGGAACTTTAATGAAGGTGCTTCGACTATTACTCAGCAGCTTATTAAGAACAGCGTTTTTAACGTTGGTATGAATGAGACTACAAAAATACAGAAGATTGAACGTAAGATTCAGGAACAGTATTTGGCTATTGACCTAGAGAAGTCCCATACAAAAGAACAGATAATGGAGGCTTATCTTAATACTATTTATCTTGGACAGGGATGTAATGGTATAGAAGCTGCTGCTAACAGATATTTTAACAAGTCTTGTGATCAGCTTACTCTTTCTGAGATTTCAGTTATAGCAGGTATTACAAAGAATCCATATTCATTTGATCCTGTTATATTCCCTACAAAGAATAGCTATCGTCGTGAGGATGTTCTTGATAAGATGCTTGAGCTTGAGTTTATTACTCAGGCTGAGTATGATGCTGCAATAAATGATAACGTTTATGATCGAATTCAGCAGGTTAAGAAGACAAATGATGAGAACTTTGAGTATAATTCGTATTATACTGATGATCTTATGAGACAGCTCTGTAAGGACTTTATGGAGATGTTTGATATGTCTAAAGAAGAGGCATATGATGAGATATATACTGGTGGTTATAGTGTATATTCTGTTCAGGATTATGATATTCAGGCGATTGTTGATGAGGTCATAAATGATGAGCAGTATTATCCATCTGGTTCTTCGGTTGCACTTAACTATAAGCTGACTCTTCTTGATAAAGATGGAATCACTACTTACAACTATGATACTAATACATTGCTTACGTATTATAGAAAAGAAACTGAGAATTCAAAGTATAATAATATATATCCTTCTGAGGAAGATGCTAAGGCAGCTGCTGAAACTTATAAAGAGGCTATGCTTGATGAGACAGGAGCTACATTCCTTAATGAGGAGTTTAAAACAGCGCCTCAGCCACAGGCTTCCATCTCTATAATTGATCAGAAAACTGGTTATATTAAGGCTATCGGTGGTGGACGTGGTGAGAAGACTGAGAACCTTGGTTTAGATAGAGCTACAATGGGTGAGAGACAGCCGGGTTCTACATTTAAGATATTATCTGCATTTCTTCCTTACATTGATACTGAAGGAAGCCTTGCTTCAGGCTTTGATGATAAGCCATATAATTATACAAATGGTAATCCTGTACGTAACTGGTATGGAAGCTATTGGGGACCAAGTTCTCTTAGAAGAGCGATAGAGCAGTCTATGAATATTATAGCTGTACAGGCTATTACTGCTGTTACTCCTGAGGTTGCGTATGATTATCTTGTAGATGAAGGATTTACTACTATCGTCGATAAAGAGATTGGATCTGATGGTGGTGTTTATTCCGATATTCAGCAGGCTACTGCTCTTGGTGGTCTTACACATGGTGTAACTAACCTTGAGATTACAGCTGCTTATGCCGGAATAGCAAATATGGGTATGTATGTTAAGCCTGTATATTATGACAGGGTTTATGATCATGACGGCAATCTCATTATAGATAATAGAGAGCCTGCTGAAAGATCACATAGAATGTGCAAGAAGACAACAGCATATCAGCTTATAGATGCTATGAAGGATGTTGTTACTAAAGGTACAGGTACTAGAGCTAAGATGACTACTGGTATTCAGTGTGCTGGTAAGACAGGTACAACATCTCAGAGTTATGACTTGTGGTTCTGCGGTATGACTCCGTATTATACTGCATCTGTTTGGTTTGGATATGATTCAAATGTTACTATCAATACCAATAACCATAAGGTTATGTGGCGAGATATGATGGATAAGATAGCTGTTCTTGAAGATCAGAGTACTGAAAAAGATTGGGAACAGCCAGAAGGACTTGTAAAGACTAGTGTATGTACTATAACGGGTCTTTCTCCAGTTGGTGGATGTCCTACATCTTATGATTGGTGTGATGAGGATCATGTTCCTAAAAAGATGTGTACTGGTCATATGAATACTATACTTATATGTCCAGAATCACATTGTAAGGCTACAAATGCTTGTCCTAATCCTGTTGAATATACAGTATCTTATGATTCTAATGGTAATAGAACATTAGTAGGTGCTGATTTTGAATATGATTCGACTACATTTACTACAACTTGTCCTCTTCATCCAGAAGTAGAAGGTGGTATTAGTATATCTTCATGGGCGGATACAGGTGGTAGTATATCTGAATCCCAAACTAATATTGAAGCTGGTTCTGATGTAACATTTTATATTACACCTAATGTTGGTTATGCTATTAGTGATGTAACTGTTGATGGAGTGAGCGTAGGTCCTGTATCATCATATACATTTACTAATGTTACTTCTGCGCATACTATTTATGCATATTTTTATTCAACTGGTGGAGATGCTTCAACAGAAGCGGCAACAGAGGCTCAGACAGAAGCGGCAACAGAGGCTCAGACAGAAGCGGCAACAGAGGCTCAGACGGAAGCGGCAACTGAGGCTGCTCCTCCGCCTGATGATGGCACTGTTACAGAATAGTTTATTAACCATCTGACTTTATATTTTATAAGGTCAGATGGTTTTTGTTTTAGAGGGATAGTCACTAAAGAGACTACACCCTCTATAATTTTACAAATAAGTCATCCTAAACGAGTTAGGAAAAACTAAATTTTTTAAAGGAGGGTTATCCCAATGATAATAGAGTATAATGAAACAAACATATTTGACCTTGTAAGAGTATTAAGAGTAATAATAAGACAGATACTTCTTTATGATGAGTATTTGGATACAAATGATAGATATATGACGAAGGTTGTAAGCAGCAAGAACCTAGTGTCGTATGAAAAGGGCTCAAAGTATTATAAGTTTAACTATACTGATCATACTGAAGTTATGGATTCTAGAACAGCTAAAAAACTACTTAGTTCAAGAGATATGATGGGCTTTGTTGATGTTAATAACAAAGATGTTATCAATATGATGTATTTTGAGTGTCGCAATGAAAATGGAGTTTTGATAGACCATCGTAAAGATGCGATTCATCTGTCAAGAAATGGACGTCATTCTCTTGAGAAATATTTAAATCTTTGGTAAAATACACGGAAGTAAATAATATAAAGGGGACTGAAACTATGATTAATAAACTTATTAAAGAGATTATAAAGAAGGATGCACCTATTGTTGTAGGTTTAGATCCAAAACTTGGATTTGTTCCTACTCATATTCTTGATAAATGGTATGGTGAATTATCATATTCACTTGAAGCTGTTGGTGAAGCTATTTATGAATATAATAAAGGAATTATTGATGCGACATATGATCTTATTCCTGCTGTAAAACCACAGATTGCAATGTATGAGCAGTTCGGTATTCCTGGAATGATAGCATTTAAAAAGACAGTTGACTATGCCAAGGAAAAAGGTCTTGTTGTTATTGGTGATATTAAGAGAGGAGACATAGGTTCCACATCTGAAGCTTATGCTCTTGGACATATAGGTGCTGTTTCTGTAGGTGATAAGTCATTTAATCCATTTAATGAAGATATTGTTACAGTCAATCCTTATCTTGGAACAGATGGTGTTCAGCCATTTGTAGATGTATGTAAGGTAAATGATAAGGGTATCTTCGTACTTGTTAAAACATCAAATCCTTCTTCTGGTGAGTTTCAGGATAGAATCGTTGATTCAAAACCTCTTTATGAAATTGTTGCTGAGAAAGTAAATGAGTGGGGCGAAACTACTGTTGACTCAGAATATGGTTACAGTGATGTTGGTGCCGTTGTTGGTGCTACATATCCAGAGATGGGAGTTAAGCTTCGCGCATTATTACCAAAGTCATATATCCTTGTTCCAGGTTACGGTGCACAGGGAGGAAGCGGTAAAGATCTTAAAGGTTTCTTCAATAAGGACGGACTTGGAGCGATAGTCAATTCTTCTCGTGGTATTATTGCAGCATATAAAAATGAAAAGTATGCTAGTTTTGGTGATACAGGATATGCTGATGCATCAAGAACTGCTGTAGAAGATATGCTTAAAGATATACGAGAAAACATTTAGTAACATGTAGATACGTTTAGGATGACTTATTATATATAAAAAAGTGTGGTAGATATGGATAAAATTAGTGCTGGAATTATAAAGCAGGATTGCTTACAGGATGATATATATTCTATGTGGATTAAATGTCCTCAGATAGCAGAAGTAGCTCATGGTGGTCAGTTTGTATCATTATATTCGAAGGATTCAGCAAGACTTCTTCCGAGACCTATTAGTATCTGTGAGGTTGATAAAAAAGCTGGGGCTATTAGATTAGTGTATAGGACAGTTGGTGCCGGAACAAAAGAGTTCAGTTTGATGAAAAAAGGTGATAACATAGATGTGCTAGGACCTATAGGAAATGGATATGAGCTAAGTAGTTCTCATCCAATTCTCATGGGTGGTGGAATTGGTATTCCTCCTATGCTTCAGCTTGCTAAGGAATTATCTCAAAATGGTATTGCTAAGGAAAATATTTCTGTTGTATTGGGATTCCGTGATGATACATTTCTACTAAATGAATTCAAGAAGATTGCTACTGTATATATATCTAGTGATACTGGAAATGTAGGTATAAAGGGAAATGTTATAGATGCAACTAAGGAATATGGAATAACTGGCGATGCAATCTATGCTTGTGGACCTAAGCCTATGCTTAGAGCTATCAAGGAATATGCTTATGAAAAGGATATTCCTGCATATATTTCTCTTGAAGAAAGAATGGCCTGTGGTATTGGTGCTTGTCTTGCGTGTGTTTGCAACACAATAGATAAGGATGAACATTCGCAGGTTAATAATGCGAGAATATGTGTTGATGGTCCGGTATTCAAAGCTGACGAGGTAGTGCTATGATGAATGATAATATACTCTCTGTAGATTTTTGTGGAATTAATATGAAGAATCCTGTTACTGTTGCATCTGGAACTTTTGGCTCCGGTATGGAATACAGTGATTTTGTCGATTTGTCAAAGCTTGGTGCCGTAACTACAAAAGGTGTTGCTATAACTCCATGGGAAGGTAATCCTACTCCTAGAGTAGCTGAAGTATATGGTGGTATGTTAAATGCCATAGGTCTTCAGAATCCTGGTCTTGATACATTTATAAATCGTGATCTTAAGTTCCTTGATACTAAGGATACAAAAGTTATAGTTAATGTATGTGGTCACAGTGAAGAAGAGTATGTTTCTTGTGTTGAGAGACTTGCGGAGTGTGATAATGTAGATCTTCTTGAGATTAATGTTTCTTGCCCGAATGTAAAAGAGGGTGGTATTGCATTTGGTACTGATCCTAAGTGTCTTAATAATATAACTAAGTTAATTAAAGCTAAGGCAAAGCAGCCTGTTATTATGAAACTTAGTCCAAATGTTACTGATATCTGTGAGATGGCAAGAGCTGCTGTTGATGGCGGTGCTGATGCGCTTTCGCTTATAAATACTCTTACTGGTATGAAGATAGATATATATAGAAGAACTTATGCTTTGGCTAATAGAACTGGTGGATTATCAGGTCCTGCTGTAAAACCAGTAGCTCTTCGTATGGTTAATCAGGTCGCATCTGCTGTTGATGTTCCTATTATTGGAATGGGCGGTATAGCTACTGCTGAGGATGCAATTGAGTTTATTATGGCTGGTGCTACCATGATTTCAGTTGGTACAGCTAATTTCCATAATCCTACAGTTACTTTAGATATTATTGAAGGAATAGAAGAATTTATGACTTCGCAGGGTATTAAATCTCTAGATGAGATTCGACACTGCGTAAGGTGGTAAATATGGCTATAAGAAAGAAAAAAGTTTACAAGTTCTCTGATGAAGTGATGGCAAAAGATGCCATAATTTCACTTATATTTGGAGGACTTGGACTTATATCTATAATATTTGTTGTTGTGATGGGCATTGTGTTAAAAGGTGCTGTTCCATTTGGAATAAGTGCTTTTCTTCTGGTTGCTGCCATAATGGGAGTTACGGGACTGCTTTTTGCTCTTTTTGCTCTTGCCGATTCTGATGGAGGAATACTCGGTAAGAGAATGGCGGTTATTGTATCATTAATAGATATCGTAATTCTGGCTGTATTATATATTGTATAACTTTCTAAGTGATGGAGGAATGAATGAGTATAGAGGAAAATGTATCTGTTGAGGGAATTGTAGAAGGTGATATTGATGAAAGATTCTGTCTTGTTAGAGATAGAATAAAAGAGATTCCAGATGAGCTTCTTGATGTGTGTGAAGAGAAGTATTCTTATCTGGATTTTTTTGTGGTTAAGTCGCGTTATATAAATATGATGCTTGATATATATGATGATCCTCAGTCATCTGATTATCTGAATAAAGAAATGAATTATAAAATGTATGAGGATATTGTAGGTGATAATTATGCTACCTCATATAGTAATCCTGATTATGCTGAGAAAAAGCTTGGCGCCATGGGCGGATTATTTTCATTAATATCTGCAGAGTTAGCTGAACTTCCTGGTCTAGTGTTTGATAACAAGAAGCCTGAGATTTTATTTTTACTTGAGACTTTTCTAGAGTTATATTTCATGTTTAAAAATGGAGATGATGTAACTATTTCTTCTGTCGAAGACGTCATTCGTTCGTATGCGACTGATTATGCTCAGCTTCATACTTGCTCGAGACTATATGATACATTTATTCCTGGTCGTAGTATAGCGAATGATATTATTAAATCAGCAGATTTTGATAATACTGATTATCTTTATAGATACGGCGAATATATCTCTGATACAGAGATTCGTATGTCAAAGTATCTGGCAACTTTACCTGAGAATAGAATAGATGAAATAGCTCGTACATTTACTGATGGTTTTAGACGTGGATATGATGTTATGGGTGTTAATTTTGAAGGTAAGGCAAGCGTTCAGATAAGATATCATCTTGGTCAGGAAAGAATTGTTCGTTCGGTATGTAAATTTTTTGAGGAAATGGGACTACACGCGATTCTGTTTAGAACTGCCTCAAGTAGAATAGTAAAAAGAGGAACGGTTCGTCAGGGTTATGAGTCATCTTATCCTAATCAACAGTTTAACTATGATCATAGAAATGATGCGTCTTACTTTTTGACATCAGATTTTGTAGAAAGAAGAGTAAATGCTACTAGAAAATGCTATGAAGAATTATCTAATAATGCTGGAAGTGTAGATAAAAAAGATTATGTATCGATTTTTGCGGGTCCTGCCGTGATAGAGACATTTGGAGAGGAACTATTTTCTCCAGTTCAAAAGTCTTCAAGTGTAACATTATCTTCAGAACAAGAAGAGCTTGAGAGAAAGCTTTATGGAAAACTATCTCAGATTTCAAATGAGTTCTTGCCAGGTGATAGTTATAGTTTCTCTATTATTGCATTTCCAGTTCCAGATATTGGTAAAGACTTTGAAGAGATATTTGACGAAGTAGTTGCAATAAATACTTTGGATAATGAAAAGTATAAAACTATTCAGCAAAGCATTATAGATGTTCTTGATGTTGCAGATAAAGTAAGGATTGAAGGAATGAATGGCAACAAGACTGATATTACGGTCCAGATGCGACACCTTCAGAATCCTTTAAAGGAAACTCAATTTGAAAATTGTACTGCTGATGTAAATATTCCTCTAGGCGAAGTGTTTACATCTCCAGTGCTTAAGGGAACGAGAGGAATATTAAATGTAAGTAGCACATATCTTAATGGATATAACTTTGAAGATATTGAGATTCATTTTGAAGATGGTGTAGTTACGGATTATTATTGTTCCAACTTCTCTGGTGAAGGAAGTGTGGAAAAGGGCAAGCGATATATTAAGGAGAATATACTCTTTAATCATGAATTTCTTCCACTTGGAGAGTTTGCCATAGGTACAAATACTCTTGCTTATACTATGGCGAGAAAATATGATATATTACCAAAACTTCCAATTCTTATAGTTGAAAAGACAGGTCCGCATTTTGCTTTTGGAGATACTTGTTATAGTCATATGGAGGATCATGTGGTTTATAATCCTGATGGTAAAGAGATTATAAGTCGTGAAAATGATTTTTCTCTTCTTAGAGATACTGAACCGGATAAAGCGTATTTTAATTGCCATACAGATATAACTATACCATATAACGAGCTTGGCAGACTTTATACCGTGAGTGAATCCGGTGAAGAAATTGATATTATAGTGGAGGGAAGGTTCGTTCTTCCGGGTACTGAAGTTCTGAACGCGGCATTTGACTGATAATTCTATATGGGGGCGTATATGAATATAGTTGAAATTATAGAAAAAAAGAAAAAAGGAAATGAGCTTACATCTGAGGAGATTAGATATACCATCGAAGGAATGCTAAGTGGGAATATAAAAGATTATCAGATGTCTGCACTCCTTATGGCTATATGCCTTAAGGGGATGAATGCAATGGAGACTACAGAATTAACTTTAGCCATGCGTGATAGCGGCGACGTTCTTGATCTATCATGTATTGGGAAAACGGTTGTAGATAAACATTCGACTGGAGGTGTGGGTGATAAGACAACACTTATAATTGGACCTCTTATGGCATCACTTGGTGTTCCAATCGCGAAAATGAGTGGACGGGGACTTGGAATAACCGGAGGAACTATAGATAAACTTGATTCTATACCTGGTTTTAATTCTGATATTTCTGATGAAGAGTTTATTGATCTTATAAAGACAGTTGGAGTAGTAGATGCTGCTCAGAATAAAAATCTAGCTCCTGCTGATAAATACTTATATGCGCTTCGTGACGTTACTGGAACTGTAGATAGTATACCGCTGATTGCTTCCAGCATAATGAGTAAGAAGCTTGCGTCTGGAGCTGATGCTATAGTATTAGATGTAAAATGTGGAACAGGTGCATTTATGACTGATTATCAATCGGCTAAGGGTTTGGCAGAGGCTATGATCAGTATAGCTAAGCTTGCGGGAAAAAAATGCATTGCAGTAATAACTGATATGAACCAGCCTCTTGGCTATGCTGTGGGTAATTATCTTGAGGTTAGAGAGGCTGTTAGATTTTTAGCTGGAAAAGAACAGAATCCAAGGTTATATAGGATAGTTGTTGAACTCTGTAAGCAAATGTATAAACTATCTGATATGTACACTGAAATGAGTGATGATGAGGTTGAAGAGATTATTAAGGATGCTATCTCCTCTGGTAAAGCATATAAGAAGTTTAAAGAGTTTATATCGGGTCAGGGCGGAGATGTCGGTTTTGTTGAGTCCTTAGAAAGTGCAGTGGATGTAGATAACATTTCTTATGAATATAGAGCCTCTAAATCAGGTGTTATATCATCCATTGATGCGCAGCTTATAGGCAGGGCATCGCTTGCTTTAGGTGCAGGACGTGTTAATAAAGAGTCTGAGATTGATTTGTATGCCGGAATTATATTTGATAAAGTTGTAGGAGACTTTGTAAATGAAGGTGATGTTATAGCAACATTATATGCTGCTTCCGGTGGAAAACTTGAGGCTGCAAAAGTCTTAATTGAAGAGAGTGTTTCTGTTAGCGATTCGTTCTCTGATTCGGATATTATTATCGATGTTTTGTAAGAATATAGTTTGACTATCCATAAGGTTTTCATTGAATAAGTGATGGCCATACGGTATAATATTTTATTATTTATTAAGGGAGGTTTTTAAAGTGGGTATTTTACAGAGATTTAAGGATATTATGTCATCAAATATTAATGCTTTACTTGATAGAGCTGAGGATCCGGAGAAGATGGTTGATCAGACACTTCGTAATCTTAACTCAGATCTTGCTAAGGTAAAAGCTGAGACAGCCGGAGTTATGGCTGATGAGCAGAAAGCAAAGCGTAATCTTGATGAGGTTAATGCTGAGATAGCAAAGATGCAGGGCTATGCTGAAAAGGCGGTTCTTGCTGGAAATGATGCAGATGCTACTAGATTTCTTGCTGAGAAGAATAAACTTGTTGCTAAGCAGGCACAGCTTCAGCAGATTTATGATGTTGCTGCCGCAAATGCTATGAAGATGCGTCAGATGCATGATAAGCTTGTAACTGATATTGCAGAGCTTGAGTCACGTCGTGATCTTATCAAGTCAAAGGTTAAGCTTGCTAAGGCTCAGCAGCATATTAATCAGGCTACATCAAAGATTGATACTCAGTCTGGTTTCGCTGCATTCCAGAGAATTGAAGATAAGGCTGATGCTATGTTAGATATGGCACAGGCAGAAGCGCAGTTAAATGCTACATCTGCTTCAAGTGAGGTTGATAGTCTTACTGCTAAGTATGATGCTTCGCCTGATATGGCTGTTCAAGATGAGCTTGCTGCACTTAAGGCGAAGCTTGGAACAACTTCAGCTGAATAATTCATTTTTTCTAGATTTTAAGAAGTATTTAAAGGACATTAATTAATGCTAGGACTTAATAATAAACAATGGGAGGCCTGCTCATATACGGAGGGGCCTCTCCTTATTTTAGCAGGAGCTGGTTCGGGTAAAACCAGAGTTCTTGTTCATAGAATTGCATATTTAATAGAAGAGAAGGGTGTTGATCCTTATAACATTCTTGCAATTACATTTACAAATAAAGCTGCAAATGAGATGAAGGAAAGAGTAGAGAATGCTATAGATGTTGAACCTGGTCGAATCTGGGTTAGTACATTTCACTCTATGTGCGTTAAGATTCTAAGGCGTTTTTATATACGTATAGGCGGCGATAACAATTTTGCTATATATGATACTGATGATCAAAAAGCTGTTTGCAAAGAGGTTATAAAGACTCTAAATCTTGATCCTAAGATGTATAAAGAAAAGGCTTGTATAGCATTTATATCTACCGCGAAGGAATCTTGTAAGACTCCTGAAGATTTGGAGATTGAACTTGCTGGTGATTATCGTGGTTCTCAAATGGTTAGAGTATATCGCGAGTATCAAAATCGAATGAAGATTAATAATGCTCTGGATTTTGATGATCTTATATTTAAAACTCTTGATCTTTTTGCGCAGGATCAGGAAGTTCTTGAGTATTATCAGGATAGATTTAAGTATATTATGGTTGATGAGTACCAGGATACTAATGAGTCACAGTTCCAGCTGGTTAAGCTTCTTGCAGGAAAGTGGCGTAATCTTTGTGTTGTTGGTGATGATGATCAGTCCATATATAAGTTCAGAGGAGCTAATATATATAATATTCTTAACTTTGAAGATGAATATAAGGATGCAAAGGTTGTTAAACTCGAGCAAAACTATAGATCAACAGAGACTATTCTTAATGCTGCAAATGCTGTTATTGCCAATAATACTGGGCGTAAGTCCAAAAGTCTATGGACTGAAAATGGGGTTGGTGAAAAGATTAGATACCAGGTCTATGAGACAGAACATGAGGAGGCTCTCGGTGCGGTTAATTATATAATGGAGCTTTGCAATAATGGGAAAGATTATTCGGATATAGCTATTCTATATCGAACAAATGCTCAGTCTCGTGTTATAGAAGAAAAACTTGTTTATGCTAATATACCGTACAAACTTGTTGGTGGTACTGGATTCTATAATCGTAAAGAAGTTAGGGATATTGTTGCTTATCTGAAGTTGCTTTCGAATCCTTCCGATGAGATAGCATTTTCCCGTATTATAAATGTACCCAAAAGAGGTATAGGTGCTACGACGGTTTCAAAAATTCGTGATCTTAGTCGTGAAAGAGGAGTCTCAATGTATGATTTCTGTAAGGATGAAAGTACGAGACAATTGCTTGGTCGTAGCGGAGATAAGATAGCTGGTTTTATCGATATGATGGAAGGGTTTAAATCATTTGCTTCAGATGGCGAACTGGATGAGCTCTTTGATGAGATTATGGAAAAAACTGGTTATGAAATGGAGCTTAGAGCTGAAGGTACTGATGAGGCGAGAGGTCGACTTGAGAATCTTGACGAACTTCGTAATAAGATTCTGGGATATATGGAGGAGGAAGAACCAACTCTTTTGGGACTCCTTGAAGATATATCTCTTGTTGCAGATACAGATGATAGTGCTGAAGATACGGATAATAAAGTTACATTAATGACACTTCATAGCGCAAAAGGTCTTGAGTTTCCGGTAGTATTTATGGTTGGTATGGAGGAAAGACTATTCCCAAGCGGACTTTCCATGGATAGCGACGATCCTGATGCTGTTGAAGAAGAACGTAGACTGTGCTATGTTGGTATTACAAGAGCTATGAAGTTATTATATCTTAGTTCGTGCACGACCAGAATGTCATATCAGGGTAGAACTTATAATGCAGAGTCAAGGTTTATAGAAGAGATTCCCAAAGAATATATGATAAGAACAGGAGTAAAGGCAAATGTTATAAAGACGGAACCTTTTTCTAAGAAAACTTCTGTTTCTGGTTATAATTTTGGGGTTGGTGGTTCTTCTGTTTCATCCTCTTCTTATTCTGTGCCTGAGGTTCCTAAAAGTAGACCTGTGGCTACAACAAATGTTGCTGTTGACTATGGCGTAGGTGATAGAGTAAAGCATATTAAGTTTGGCAAGGGAACTGTAACTGCTATGAGGACATCTGCAGATGATTTTGAGATAACTGTTAACTTTGATGCTGTTGGTGAAAAACATATGTTTGCGAAGCTTGCTAAGTTAAAAAAAATATAGTTATATAATGCTTTAGTGTGTAGTTGTTTGAGGAATATGCTTATGTATGAAAAGATAAAAAAAGAAATGAATAATAAGGGTGTCTCGATATTTCAGGTTATTATAGGCATTGCAGCTGTTATAATTATTATCGCAGTTTCGCTTATCGCTGGTATATTGATTCATAAAAAGTGGACTGATAAAGAAAAAGAGGTACCACGTATTACATCATATGAGGTTACTGAACGTCTTGAAAGCGTAAGTGAACTAACAACTCAAAAGATTATATATCAGGGATATATTCATTACGAAGAGGGAAGTATTCCATTTATAGATAAGAAGAGTTATTCTATGACATATACAGCTGAGATAGAGGCGGGAATTGACATAAGTGAGATTGAAGTCACAGATGCTGGTGACAGAATAATTATTGAGATTCCAGATTCTGATGTACAAAGTATATATGTTGATCCAGAATCTGTTCAATTCCATGATGAATCATTTGCAATCTTTAATTGGGATTCCAAAGAAGATGGTGTTGAGGCGGTTAAAAATGCTGAAGCTGATGCGAAGGAACATGCTGATATATCAAAGCTTAAGGAAGAAGCAGACAAGCATGCTAAGGAATTAATAGAAGATTTATTCCAGGATGCTATATCAGATCAAGAAGTTGAAGTCAGATAACTAATGAATTCTGATGGATTTTTGATTCATTGAAATGAAATAATCTTTGCATAGATGGATAATTATGTTATAATCTCTCTATGTTATAAGTGTTTATCACTTAAATGTTTGAATCTAGAAAGGGGGTTTCTTGATATGAGAAACGATGTAGTAGTTAAGGATGATGCAGTTGAGACAGCTAAGAGTGCTATAGTAGCAATATGCATAATTGTAGGTGTTATTACACTTATTGCAGGTATTGCTGTAGCAGTATATAAGTATCTCACACCAGATTACCTCGATGATTTTGATGAGTTTGATGATGACTTTGACGATGACTTCTTTGAGGATGATGCAGACTTTACTGATGATGTTGCTCCAGCTGAGGCTTAAGAGTAATTAACTAGTGAGTATATTATTGTGACAGGGAGAAATCCCTGTCACTTTTAGTTATTGGCGTTTTTATATCTTAAAGATTTCTTAATAATTTATTGTTTTGTTTTTTAATATATCTTCTATAGAATACATATTGTAAAACGTTTTATGGACAAATAATGTCCTATATGGAGGGATAAAATGTATAAGGTACTCATTTGTGATGATGACAAGGATATAGTGGAAGCTATTGCTATCTATCTTGAAACTGCTGGTTACTCTGTTGTAAAAGCTTATGATGGATTTGAAGCTTTGGATATTATGAAGACTCAGGCTGATCAAGGGGATGATGCTTCCAAGATTCATTTAGTTATTATTGATATTATGATGCCTAACATGGATGGAATCATGGCTACAAGAAAAATACGTGAGTTTAGTCAGGTTCCTATTATATTCCTCACTGCAAAGTCTGAGGATGCAGATAAGATATTAGGACTTGATATAGGTGCGGATGATTATGTAACAAAGCCTTTTAATCCACTTGAACTTGTTGCAAGAGTTAAGTCGCAGATCAGGCGTTATACTCAGCTTGGTGCAATAAATGAAGTTGATTCTAATGATGACAAGGTTATCGTTAATGGTGGACTGGTTATAAATGATAGTGCGAAGTCTGTATCTATTGATGGTGATGAAGTGAAGCTTACACCTATTGAATATAGTATACTTCTTTTTCTTACTGAAAATAGTGGGAGAGTATATAACACAAGTCAGATATATGAAGCTGTGTGGGATGAAGATGCTATAGCTTCTGATAATATTATAGCTGTTCATATCAGGCATATTAGAGAGAAGATAGAAATCAATCCAAAGAAACCAAGATACCTTAAAGTGGTATGGGGGCAGGGCTATAAGGTTGAAAAGTTGTAATTCATTTAATATATGAATTATATTGAGAGGAAGAGTTTATGAAGATTATAAAAAACAAAGCATTTAGACTGTCATTATATGTTATAGGCTTTATACTAGTGGTTTTGGCTTTTGCATCTGGAATTGCTTCTATTTTTAAATATGAGCGTTTTTCGGATAAAGAAAACTATAATAATCCATTTGAAACTTCAAATTATGTTAGAGATGCAGTAGAAAACTCTGCGGAGGCTCTTCAAGGAAAAGCATATAATGAACGGCAAATATATGAAATCGATTTTTTGGATACAGAATTAGAAATATATAACTATAAGGATATTAAAACTTCATTCGATAACGATTCGGATAAGGTATCTTCTGATAAAATGACTTTAAGAGATATTCTGGGAGTTGACAACGCTGTAAACCTACTCTCAAAATACTTATACGCGGATGGTGGTTCTGATACTATATATGGCGCATATCAAAATATGTTTGATATGGATGATAATAAGTATATTCGTATGACATGGCAAGATTATGTAGAAATAGTAAAGGATAGATGTATCAAATATAGTTTTGAGGAAGATCAGTTTTATAATAATAACATCGGAAATGATATTAATGATATAAGTGAAGAAAAAGCGGCATTTTATCAAAAACTGTCTAATAGTTATCCTGATATGGGGATATCAGACGGTAATTACTTTACATTTATTGATGATATGCTGTATATGATCGATATTGATAATAATCTTATTTACTATGAAAGATATGGATATGCTCAAAGCCTTATAGGTAATAATGATTATACATACGTTTATTTTCCGTATAAAGATATAACTGAGTTAAAACTTACTGATTATGATAAGGTAGCTTCATTTGAGGATTATATACTTTCTTCATATATTTTAAGGAGTGATATAGAACTTGGTTATTCTACATTAAGTGATACCCAGAAGTCTCATCTTAGCCATGAAGTAAATCAGGAGTATTATTTGTATGACTGTAACGCTGCATTTAGTTTAGATGGGAAAAATATAGCTTATGCTTATGTTCCGTATGATGATATTTTATATTATTCAGAAGATGGCGAATATTCGGTATCATATCAAGAATTATTAGATAAGTTTAAGCCTTTATCTGATATATATGTTAGTTATGATGCGGAGACAGGCGAAGTTGAACAGTGGTATAAAGATAAGAATGGAGATACTGTTCCTTATGAATATTTAAATAGTGGTAAAATGAAGCAATTAACAGATAGGAATAATGAGAGCTTTGTGATAGCACTAAATCTTAGTTCTTTTGCTTCTTCGAGAATTGAGGATAAAATAGTTTATGATTTGGTAAAAGTTGTTCCTAATCCTTTGTTGGTATTTATTTTAAGCATTTTGCTGTTTTTAGCGGTTGTTATCATATTAATATTAGGTGGACCTAAGAAGTTATATCTTGTTGATAAAGCGCCTTATATAGTATGGTTGGGAATCTACTTTGGAGTGTTTCTTTTAGTTGCTGGAATAGTTGAAGGAGTATCATATTCGATATATAATATAGCTTCATTTATTAATAACGAAATGTTTATGTGTTCGGTATTAACACTATTGTTGCTATTAGTTATGTATTTGACTACTGCAGCAGTTATTATGAATCTAACTAGAAGGGTTAAATGTAAAGAGTTTCTTAATGGTTTTGTATTTGTACGACTAATAAAAGCAATTAGAAGATATATTTCCAATAATCGTGATCGCTTTTCTGGTAAGAAACTTGCTATAGTATTTTTAATATCATTTTTGTTTATAAGTCTTATTGGAACTTTATTTTTCTGTCAATCATCATATGATAACTTTGTGGCATTTGTATCATTGATTATGTTTGTAATAGATATTGTTGCATGTATATTTGTTTTTAAATATTTGACAGATATAAATAAACTACTAAGCATTAGTAAGCGTATTGAGTCGGGAGAATTAGATGCTAAGATAAATGTGAATGAACTAACTTTTAATTCTCGTGAGATGGGAGAGAGTCTTAATAATCTTGGAGATGGCTTATCAAAGGCGGTTGAAGCGTCTATTAGAGATGAACGTACTAAAGCGGAACTTATAACTAATGTATCGCATGATATTAAGACACCACTTACGTCGATAATAAATTATGTTGATTTACTCAAGAAAGAAAAAATAGATAATGAAAAAGCTTCGGAATATATAAATGTGTTAGATCAAAAATCCCAGCGATTAAAGCAGCTGATTCTTGATTTAATAGAAGCTTCTAAAACTAGTACTGGAAATATCGAACTTGAATGTATGAATCTCAATCTTGTAGAACTTATTAATCAAGGATTAGGTGAGTTCGAAGATAAGTTTAAGGAGTCTGGTCTTGAGGTTGTAAAGACGCTTCAATTAGATAATGCTGTAATATATGCAGATGGAAGAAGAGTATTTAGGATTATTGATAACTTATTGAATAATATTATAAAATATGCTCAACCTAATACTAGGGTCTTTATAGATCTGAAAAAATTTGACTCAGAAGAGTCAACTGATAAGGTATTAATAAGTTTCAAAAATGTAAGTAAAGAAATGTTGAATATATCGCCTAAAGAATTAACAGAAAGATTTGTAAGAGGAGATCGTTCTCGTAATACTGAAGGATCAGGCCTTGGATTATCTATAGCAAAAAATCTTGTTGAACTTCAGGGAGGAACTTTTGATATAACAATTGATGGAGATTTATTTAAAGTTGATATTATATTTCCATTAGTTAAATAAATGATGTATAATGAGTTGCCTGGAACTTCTATCAGGCAACTCATTGTTAGTTTAAATTTTTTGATGATTTCTATAGAAATTTTCACCTTAAATCTCTTGAAAATTGTTGAAAATTTAAGTAAAAATGGGGTGAAAAAATGATTCAAAAAAAACTAAAAAAATTATTCAAAAATTGCTTGACAAAGATACCCTTCATCACTATAATAGGAAAAGTGCTGTTGAGAAATCAAGAGATACAAAAAAGGGGTCTTAGCTCAGCTGGGAGAGCATCTGCCTTACAAGCAGAGGGTCACAGGTTCGAGCCCTGTAGGCCCCATGCGTGGCGGGATAGCTCAGTTGGCTAGAGCATACGGTTCATACCCGTAGTGTCGAGGGTTCAAATCCCCCTCCCGCTACTTACATCTTTTAAAACAGCATTTCATACACCTTCGGGGTGTGGCTCAGCTTGGCTAGAGCGCTTGATTTGGGATCAAGAGGTCGCAGGTTCGAATCCTGTCACCCCGACTCAGATGTTTGTCTTAGGACTTGACATCTAGAACAAAATTATATATTATTTAGTAGCTGTAAGTCGCAGTTATTAGACTTAATGTCATGCGGGTGTAGTTCAGTGGTAGAACACCAGCCTTCCAAGCTGGATATGTGGGTTCGATTCCCATCACCCGCTTTTAGACTGTCATTTAGGCGGTCGCAAAATGTGTCCGTAGCTCAGCTGGATAGAGCAACGGCCTTCTAAGCCGTGGGTCGGGGGTTCGAATCCCTTCGGGCACATTTTTATTAAATTGTAGGAATAACCTACAGTTCACTGTGGTGGGTATGGCGCAGTTGGCTAGCGCGCCAGATTGTGGCTCTGGAGGCCGAGGGTTCAAGTCCCTCTACCCACCCTTTTTTTATATCATAAAACTTAACTTGGATTATAGTAAATCTATTTTAGTTGTGATTATGATATGAGCTGGATACTTCAGCGATATGCAGAAACAAACATTGGGCTATCGCCAAGTGGTAAGGCACAGCACTTTGACTGCTGCATTCGTTGGTTCGAATCCAACTAGCCCAGTTCTTAAGTGCCACTAGCTCAGTCGGTAGAGCACTTGACTTTTAATCAAGTTGTCGGGGGTTCGATTCCCCCGTGGCACACAATAGTTTTATGAGTAAAACAGTAGGTTTCCTGCTGTTTTACTCTTTTTTTGTTTTATTTAATTATTTGTTTGTTCATAAAATTGTTCATACCGTTATTTGATTTATGTTCTTATTCTGAATAATTTAGAAATTATAATATCTTTACCAAATTATATAGGGAGGTATTAAATATGACTAAATATGGGTATGTAAGAGTTTCATCAAAAGAACAACACGAGGATAGACAAGTTCTATCAATGTTAGAAGAGGGGGTGCTGGAAAAAAACATTTATATTGAAAAAATGTCAGGAAAAGATTTTAATCGTCCTGTCTATCAAAACTTATTATCTACTTTATCTGAAGGTGATTTGTTATGTATTAAAAGTATAGATAGATTAGGAAGAAACTATTATGAAATAATAGAACAATGGCAAAACATTACTAAAGAGATTAAAGCAAATATTTATATTATTGATTTACCAATACTTGATACTCGTCAGGATAGAGATCTGATCAATACTTTAATAAATGATATAATTCTATATGTTTTGTCGTATGTAGCTGATAATGAACGAGAGATGATTAGACAAAGACAAAAAGAGGGGATAGAAGCAGCAAGGTCAAAAGGAGTCCATTTAGGGCGTCCCAGGCTTGATTTACCGCCAGGTTTTGATAAGGTTAAGGATGAGTGGCTTCATAAAGAAATATCGCTAAATGAGGCTTCTAGGCGCCTTAATATGTCTTCTACATCCTTTAGGAGATATGCCAAATTATATAAATAAGTAAAAAAATGCCAAAAGGTACACCTTTTGGCATTTTTTCTTTCATAAATAAAATTAACATTATTTTACTATTTTGTCAAACAAAATATAGTTTTGTTGCATTTTTCCTAATATTTTTGTGTAATTTGCACTTGTCATAGAAATATATAAGCCTAGTTAAAAGGTGTACCTTTTGAATAAATTAAAATATGAGGTTTAAAAATGACAAAGGTTGAGTTTAAAAAGGATTTTTACACAGCAAAAGAAGTTGCAAGCTATCTTGATTGTAGTTATGCAAAAGTTTTGGATTTAATCAAGAAAAATGATCTTCCGGCTTCAAAACTTGGTGGAACATACTATGTAAATATTGAAGACCTTTTAGCCTGGATAGAAGACAAGAAAGTAAATAAAAATGATTTTGACTCAAACGAGTAGGAGGTGAGCTTATGAAAATAGAAGATTTACTTACACTCGAAGATGTTAGAAAAGATTTGAATATTAGTAGGCAAAAAATGACAAAGGTTGCAAGATTAGAGGATTTTCCATTACTGATTATTGGGAAAAATAAGTTTGTTCCTATTGCTGCCTATGAATATTGGCTAAAAAAAAATATAGGTAAAAAAATAATCTTGTAGAGAGGTGAAGATTATGGATGAAGAAAAAAAGAGAGTTGATAATTTTTATAGTCCGGCTGAAATTATGGCTGATTTGAATATTGGAAAAACAAAGTTTTATCAACTTATAAAAATACCTGGCTTTCCTGTACTACAGATTGGTAATCAGACTCGTATATATAAAGGAGAGTATGAGAAATGGCTAATAGCTAATAAAGGAAATAAGATATTACTTCCAAAGAAAAAGGATTAAGCCTTTTAATCAATTCTAATATAAGGATATTAATATGAATTATGAAGATACAACGAATAAATATACCGGAATAGTGTATTCTCCTTGCGATATAGTTGATATATATGAAACTAAGTTTGTTTCTTTTAAGTTAAAGATATTTATTAATCCTAAGCTTCTACCTAAAGGTTTTCCAACAGAAACAATTTATACAGTATTGGCGACAACGGAAAGAATAAGAAACATTTTTGTTGATTTTATAAATAAGGAAAATGTAGGCAAAGAACTGCAAGTGAGTGGTTTTGTGTCTGAAACGCAAGAATATGGGCCTATTATCTTATGTAATTTACTCACGTTTAAAGATCATAGATCATTTGTTAGCAAGGACGACATAGAAGATGATGGTGTTGACTTATCATTTGTTAAGAATCTGTATAAATAGAGGGCGTTATAGTGGGAAGAGAGATAAATGAAAAATATATACGGACGCTGTTTAAGTCAGGGAAGGAAATAAAAGACGGTTTTGAGTCTCGAACTGCGCAGATAGTGAGCAGTATCAACGAATTAGAAACTGACATTATTTACTCTACGTCTATTCCAAGCACTGATTATAGCTCGCCTTATACAGAAAGTTCTAATATAAATGATAGTACCTTTAACTCCGTTATTAGAATGGAAAAGCATAATAAAAGAAAGGCATTATATAAAGAATTAGAAATTATTAGGCGTCAAAAAGACAATGCAGATGCAATTATGAGTCTTTATAGAAGTTTGCAGACTCATATTCCAGTCCATTATGAAATGACTAATCAAGTAATGATTAAAGCTGAGGAGTATGAAAGTCTAAGAATTGACTATAAACGCAGTCCGGCAACCATAAAGGAAATGGTAGATATTACAATTACACTTGTATGTAAATTGTTCAATGATGGTTATACAGCAGCTCAAATTGATGAAATGACCACTGAGGAGTTTGTATCAACCGTAGGCGAAGAACTTTATATAAAGATAATGAAACGAGAAACAAGAGAAAGTAACAGATAACAAAAGGAGGTACCTATTATGATAATAGGAGTAGATCACGGTTACGGTTATGTAAAAACAAAAAATGCAGTATTTGGTTCATCAGTAGCAAAGCTGGCTTATCAGCCGCCACAGTTAAGAAAAGTAGTTGAGTATGAGGGGACGTATTACCAGGTTGGCGGTATTGCTGACGGACTTGCGGGAGATAAGACAATCAATGATGACTATTATATTCTTACTCTTGCTGCTATTGCTGAAGAACTGAAGGTAAATAAAGTGACTGGGGGAACAATTCCAATAAGTCTTGCCATTGGTCTGCCATTTACACGTTATGGCAGAGAAAAGGATAACTTTCAGTCTTATCTCAAGAGGAAGAAAAAAGTAACTTATAAATATGAAGGACTTGAGTATCAAATTAAGCTAAATGACAGAGTATATGTTTATCCTCAAGGATTAGCAGCTGTAATGCATACTAAGAATGAAAAGGGTGATTTTGTATTTCATAGTGAGCTGATGGATCATAACTTTAATATAGTAGATATGGGTACTGGAACAACTGAGCTTATACCAGTTAATAATGGCATTATTCCTGATGTTAAGAATAGCCATACACTTCAACACGGTATATCAACGTGCGTTAGTGCTGTAAATGAAGAATTATCCAGGCAGTTTTCTACTACAATAGCTCCTGCACAGATTATCAATATTATTTTGGGTGAAAAGGTAATAATGCCAGAAGAAGCTCTTGTAATATGCAAGGAAGTAATTACCAACTTTGCGAACGATTTTCTTAATCTTTTACGTATGAATGGCATAAATTATGAGTTTACACAGACATTCTTTGTAGGTGGTGGAGCGTTTCTTCTTCAGAATTATGCAACAAATCTTGATAAGAATAATCCTTGTGTTGAGTTTATAACAGACATTAAGGCAAATGCTATAGGTTATGAGTTATTAGCAAACTCAGAAGCAAAGGCAAATAAAGGAGAGTAATTGTTATGGGGTATATTCAGTTACGAATACATTTTAATCCAAATAGTGATAAGGATATGGAAATATATAGACACCTTGAGAAGATGGGACGTACACGTAGTAATTATATCCTTAATCTTGTAAATGCTGATATGACAGGAGAAATAACTAAGATAAGTAATGTTGATATTAACTCTGCAAGCGTAAAAGATGACACTCTTCTTGCTATCCTTGCTGAACTAAAGGATTTAAAGACTCGTATAAGCAATTTAGAGACTTTAAAGCCTGTTGAATCAACGGTTAGAGAAACTGTCTCGAATGAGTCTGATAATAAGGTTGTAGATATGACAAAAATTGAGGAGAAGGATGAGCCTATTGCAGAGGATAAGGAAAGTGAAGAAGATGCATTTGTACCGCCTGTTATTCCGCCTGAACTTGCTGCTAGACTAGGTAATTACTGAAATAGGAGGTTCTGAAATGGTTATAAAATATTGGTTTATAAGTTTAGCAGTATTAAGCTGTCTAACTGGAGCTTTTCATTTGATATTCGGTATTTATGAAGTTAGTTTGGAGAAAAAACATCTTAGGTTAGGAATATGTTTAATTGCGCTTTCGATATTTTCTTTCGTTTTTGCAAATGTTATATATCCTAAATTATTATCTGAACAACAAGAAAAAGAAGCACATTTAGAAAAAGCTATTGCAACTTATACATTCTATGAAGAAGGGCAGACGATAGATATAAAAAAGATTGATCTAGCAGATTACGATATAACGTATAAAGATAGCGAACATATTGCAATACTGAAAAAGAAAGATAACGACTCGATAAATAACATTTTACCAATATTAACGATTAGTTTGAGTTTAAGTATCATTATTTTAAATTGTGTAATTCGCAACAATTTAGATGCCTGAATTGATGAAAGATTTGATAAATGAAATGTTTAAGAAGGAGGGAGTATTATGTCGAAGGTTATCAATTTTGAAAAACCAAAAGATGAAACAAAACCTTTTAAGATGGAAGAATACACATTTTTCAACTGGGTTAAGCAGCATAAGGAAGATATGATACATCTTCTTGAAGAACTGGCTGATGGATTTGATGAGGACACCAAGGCAACTATGTATGAAAGATTAGATTCTATTTGCGATAACGCAGATTATTATGATAGTTTATTTAATTTTTCGCCGGAACGAATGAAAAAGTATATGGAAATGAATGATTATACTGATTAAGTGCAATTAGAAGGAGAATATTGATGAGTGATTTTCCTTGGACACAACAAGAATACAATGATCAATTATTTCAGAAGGAATATCAAAGTAATGTTAAAGCTTGTGCTGAAATGGTAATAGACAGCTTTAAAATGTACAACGACAATTATCTAATGAGATATTTCGTGAAAGATGTAATGGTTATTGTAAAAAAAGAACTTAAGAAAATAGGTGATTGGGAAGAATAAGAGAATATATGGACGAAAGAATTGATGTTCAGATAGATGAAACTAAAAATATAGAAGAAATGATTGATTATCAGGCTTAAGAAGGAGTCAGTATGAACGGTTATCAATTTACAGCCGACTGTTACAAATCATTACTTAAAAGAAGTGAACAGGAAAAGCTCACACCACAAGAGATTGAGAGTCTCAAGCAGAAACTTAAAGTCTTTAAGTCTTTGGCTAGTTTTGAAGAAGATGATAAGTTTATTGCTTTTGATAGTGGAATGTTCAATGAAATATTTAGAGGATATATTGATTATATATTGCACGATCTAATGGATGATTATAAAGAAAATGATTCTGCGAAAGCTAAGGCACTTGAATTAGTAGAAAAAGATATAAAGAACGGAAGTTATTATATACTTGAAGATTACTCTGCTAAAGAAGCCCAGGATGTGTATATGAACGGTTTTAAGACGCAAAAAAACCGAGATATGGCGAAATGCAAGAGTCGATAGATAATTGAAATACAAAAAACAAAAAACAAAAAGAACGGTTGTCCACGCCGTTCTTTCTGCTAAATGTTTTTCTTAACTAAATTAGTTGAGGGGTTTTGCCCGTCCCGTTTCAACTAACTAGATATTACCTTATTGTCAATTTATTGTCAAACTAAAAACTGTATATGTAGCATTTTATATTTTTATGGGCAGAATATGAAATGTATGAGGTGATTAAAATGATTTGTCCTAATTGTCAAAGTGATAAAAATGTAGTTGCTCGTACCGGATCCGGTACAGATGTGAATGTTCGAGAAAGATTTTGTGAGAATTGTATGACGTTTTTCTATACAAGAGAGATAGTTTTTGATGATAAAGACCAGGCTAAAAAGCTCATAAACCTTTATCGCAGAAATAAATATAGTAAAAAATCTAATACATAATATAGAAGGGAACAAAGAGGTTTTTCTTAACTAAATATATTCCCGTCTTATTATGCGTTGAAGAGAAAAAGCAAGGGATGAATGGCTGCCTATATGGCTAATCGCACTAAAATAACTCGTCCGAATGGTGATATAAACACGTGATCTTGAGGTTGTCCAGCCTTGAGCTTCGGAGTCATACCTGGTTAAAGCAGAGAGTTTTTTTATTGAAATCGTGGAGTATAGCAGCAACATATAGCACCTGTTATACGGTCTGCCCGTCCTGGATGTCACACGTTGGTGTGAAAGGGGGAATAATTGAACGCTATTGGTAAGCGGAGGTATCTTATGCCAGACTTCAACCTCTTGAGATTATTCCTTGATCAGAGAATTGGGATAAATTATAAATAAAGGCTTAAACTTTGAGCCTTTAATAATTTTTTCTAATTCTGTGATCAGGGGGGGAGAGAGAACTTTATATAGTTATTGAAATACTTAAGTAGAGCAAATAAAGAAAAAATAACTGATGTGCTTCGTTTGAACGAGTTCTCGAAGCGGGTTTAATCAAAAAAATCTATTATTTATAGAGTTAATAAGGATATATAGAAATGCTGCTGAATTATTATAAGTTATTAGAAATTAGATATGATGCAACAAAGGAAGACGTAGAGAAAGCTTATAAAGAAAAGATATTGAAGGCTGATGATACTATGATAGAGCAGCTTAATACTGCATATATGACTCTAATAGATAAGTCTAGGCGTGACAGATATGATCTAAGAATCGGAATACATAAATATAGGAAGGTATCTCCAGCAGTAAAAGCTGGGAAGGGCCTTCTTCGCCTGATCCTTACCATATTAGATGCATTTATGACCTGGTATTGGTGTTTTCTGTTTGTGTGTATAGCAGCTGCAGGAGGATATTTATTCTATAAATATAGGACGGATGGAGTAATAAATATATTAGCTTATTATGATAAGTATATGGTTGTTATTATAGTTATGGGAGTGGTAGCAGTTATAGATTTAATAAGTCATTACTACATCAGGAGACTTAACCGGACACTAAAGCATTATAAATGGGAGATACTACCAGGCAAGAAAAGAAATATTGATTAAGAAAATAATAAATGATACTATTCTAGTGTATAAATACGCATTAGGACGGAGCGCGAGTTTCGAAAAGAAATAAGCACCCTGACTCTCGAAAGTTTGGCGCTTATTCTTATAAGTTCTAAATAAAGAGGGAAAACCGAAGCCGCGATCTTCGTCTCCTCTTGCATATATTTATACATTAGAGTGGTTAAGAAATCAATCACTCTTTTTATTATACGATAGAGGAAGGGTATGTTATGGAAGTAAGAATTGATGAACAGATAGATGAAACTAAAAAGAAAGAAAGAATAATAGTAAGTGAAGCTCCATTAACGAATGAGGAAATCCAGGATATAACAGATAATCCGGATCCAAATATGGAAAAGACTTCTTCTGTAGAAAAGTTTAGTGCTGCATATATTGATAAACATAAGGATATTTTTATAAGTAGTGGCAAGAGCGAGAAAGAATGGGAATTACATCAATTATTACTCATTTTGGGTAATGCATACGGTTTATCGATAGATGAGATAGATCTGTATGCTGCACCATATTTTAATATTCAACAGAAGGGAACTATACTTTTTCTTTTATTTGCTAAAATAATTGATAAAGATACCATTATTAAGGAGATTATTGAGCCATCATTATCTTTTAAGGAAATGGTGAAAGAAAAACTACCTAAACTGATTGATGATATTTATTTTGGTACTGAGAAAACTCTGCTAAAGGAACATATTAGTGTATTAAACGAGTTTATAGAACAAGAAAAGAAAGAAGTGACTCATTTAGAAGAACTATATGAAAAATCAGAACAAGAATGTGAATCTGCTAAAAAAGAATGTGTGGGAATAAGAGGAGAAGTTGACAGAGTTAAAAAGATAGCAGATGAATTATCTATACAGGTACAAGAACTGGAAGAACAGCTTGAGGAAAAAGATAATAGAATTAACAATCTTCAAGAGGAAAGTAGAGATAAGGATATAAAACAAGAGGAAATACGTGCAGCTGAGGAAGAAGAACGTAAAAGGAAAGAAGAAATTGAGCAACAGGTTCAAATAAGATTAGCGGAAGAAAGAGCTGCTGAGGAGGAAGAACGTAAAAAAATAGAGGAAATTAAGCGAAAAGCAATTGAAGAGTATAAATTAGAACAATCCTCTCAGACTTCAACTTCGATAATTCAAGCTCAGTCAGTTTCATCAGTATCAACCGAACAGAAGAAGGAAAGAAAAGGCTTGTTTAGTTGGAAGAAGAAAAAGGAACCAGAAAAGGTTGTTTATGGACAGGATCTTAAAACTTGCGTGATGAAAGCTGATCTAGATGTCGCTCAATCAAATATGATTCATTATGGTCTAGAAAACCAGGTTGATGAAAACGTGTTGGTGGACGCTATAAATAATAATTGTACACCTGAACAGATGAAGGCCCTTATTGATATATCTCTTGCAAAGACTATGGCTGAAAATAGACAAAAGGAAAAAGAAGAACAAGAGAGACATCAACAGGAAGTTAATGACTACGGATTATACACCCAGGAGGAAGTAAGGTATGGAGAATAACAGAGTAATAGCTGAAGTTGAAAATATGGTTAATGATCTGGAGTCGGCATTAAGTAAATCTAAAGAGATGCTGGGTAAAATAAAAGGATACAGTTCTTTTTCTAATATTAATAAAAGTGCAGACTGCATTCTTTACCTAAATGAAACTGAAGCACTCAATGAGTCCCTGGATAAAAAATTAGTTGATACACTAATACGCTGCAAGGCTATATCTGATATTCTTGAAAATGAAATTAACCAAATGACAAAATAAATAAAAATAAGCGAAGAATGAAAACTTCGCTTATTTTTAGCTTTGAAATTATTTCCAAGTGAGTTCAAGTTTTTTCTTCTCTTTTACACAGTTCATTAGATACAGATTTATTAATGTTTGATATGGTATGCCGGTTTCTTTTGATTCTTCTTTAAAGTATGTTATTACAATAGGGGAAAGGTTCATTGTGACCTGTTTCTTTAACTCTTTAGCATAAGGATTTTTTCTTGGATTAAGTTCTTCGATATTATATTCCTCTCGCATAAATCTCAACCTCCTTTTTTGTTGCTTTTCTAGCAGATATTATTCTAATTACAGTGTCAGACTCTCTATAACAATGACTTACTATACATACTTTTGTATCTTCACTCATTCCAATTATTAAGAATCGGTCTTCATACTCTGAATGTTCAGGATCATCAAATAAAATAGCAGCTTCGTCATAAAATACTGTACTTGCCATTTCAAAAGAAATATTGTGTTTCTTTTTGTTCTTTGTATTTTTTTCTTCATCCCATTCAAACCGCATTTATTTTGCCCTCCTCCCTTCGTATAATTGTAATATAATTATATAATAAATATATAATAAATCAATATTTTTTAAAAAAATAATTGTCAAATAATTGTCAATAACATCTGCATTCATACACTCGGATAAAGCTCAACATAATCATAAAAATTTTCTTTGACATCCTTAAAAGAAGATGGTGTTCCTTCTGTCTCCTCGAAGGAAAGAATGAAATCTTCTGTGGTAGTATTAGTAGTAATCTTAGTATTTGTCTGTTGATTAAAAGCGGTAGGTGTGTCGATAAATCCATATACCTCTGTTTCTCTATCAGCAGAGGTATATGGATTTATCGACACAGGGGTATTATCTGCATAAGTAAGTTATTAATTGTTAATTTATTGTCAAATTACCGTCGGTTTATTGTTTATTATTTGTCAATTTATTGTCAGTTTTGCTAACTGTACATTTATTGTCATTTATTGTCAATTTATTGTTATTTTGTTGTCACATTAGAGTTACCAGAGTTACCAAAATTATGAGAATTATCTTGAGGTCGGTTTTGCTATGTGTTATTATATACTTGTCACAAAAGGATAGTTTTAAAAGGATATAGCAAAGGATGACCTCATTAACCGTGATCTATCATCTGATGTTATATTTTTTATATAAGGCGTAGGGTTTCCCTGCGCCTTTGTTATTATAGGTAAAAAAATGGAAGAAGAAAACAAGAATAAAAAAAACAAAAGACAGTTTATAGGATTTCTTATATTGATCGGATTACTACTGATTCTTGCGGTTATTTCAAGGTTTAGGGGTAAAGGTAAGAATACCTTGGATACAGAAGAAAACACAGAAATAATGACCACAGAACAGCCTATAAAAGAGGATAGAGATGGCTGTGTATCCGCTGAAGAAGTGGCAAAAGAGTATTATCAAAGTCTTGAAGAATATATTGATGGCTCAAATGAAAGAATAAATAGAATAACAGCGTATTATCCTGAAAGATTTGATAATGATACTATTAAAAATGAACTATATGACGGTTTAGATGCAATTAAAGAAAATAATATTAGCTTTGATGTTGAAAATGCTGTATTTATTGCAGCTGATATAGAAAATAGTAGAATTGTAATGACAGACACCTACTATATATATAGTGATTTTGAAGATATTAAGATAGTTATATCTTCAGTACCAATACTTATCCGCAGTACAAATACAGATGCAGTCAGCACAACTGAATATACAGATAATTTACTAACTGTAAAGTTTAAAGGCAGCTGGTATGTTATTCCAGGTTCACATTATTATTTCAAGTAATTATAATAAGGTTTGTAATTATTTATTTATGTGTTATAATACATTTAGCCAAGGTTAGCCAAACAAGGAGGTGCTAATTCCTTCCATTATGCGAAGCAAGTATAATGTTGACAGGATGCCAGTAAGAGGAACTCAGAGAACCAAACAGTTCTTTGGTTTTAAAGTTGCGGCCTCTAACTTCACTAAACTGTTCCGATA